>VOFD01002519.1_pt1 | contig 40682 bp, 38 predicted proteins | sample 5384101 | NCBI WGS metagenome assembly VOFD01 (sample SAMN12384723, study PRJNA508395) | human gut metagenome | isolation source: healthy gut C | host: Homo sapiens
GGCACAACCTGGTGTACGGCGGAGCCGTGGGCGGCCTGATGACCACCGTGGCGGAAGGGGCGCACGACGCGGGCGGCAACGTCACCGGCGTCGTGACCGACCACATCGCGCGCCACGACCGCCAAAGCGACGTGCCCGACAGCATCGTCACCACCGCCAACCTGGCCGAACGCAAGCAGGTCATGACGGAGCTGGCCGACTGCTTCGTGGCCATGCCCGGCGGCTGCGGCACGCTGGACGAGGTGTTCACCATCACCGCCGCCGGCATCATGGGCGAGCACCGCAAGCCCCTCTACCTGGTCAACCCGGACGGCTTCTACGACTGGCTGCTGCAAGAACTGGCCCACATGAAGTCCCTGCGCTTCATCCCCGCCGAGGAAAGCTACCGCCCCCACGTGGTAGGCAGCGTGGAGGAATGCATGGAAGCCATCGCCGCCCTGAAACCCCCCAAGGGCAAGAAAGCGGCAACCCGCTGACCACCCGGCCGGCACGCAATTTTAATCGCGCCCGCGCATACTAAACCGCCCCCGCGGGAGTTTATATAGACGGGCGGCAACGCCTCCCTCCCCCCGGAAGCGCGGGGCGGCAACGCGTGCGCATCCCCATGCCACAACCCGCAAAACTTGAATTAAACATACACACATGAACCTGTTTTGGAAAAAACTCTTCGGCGGCCTCGCGTCCACCGACAAGTTCGAACGCCAAATGCGGCAGCTGGCCGACGACATGCGCCGCTACACCCAGGTGGAAAAATCCGCCGAACTGGCCGAGTACAACGAGCTGGCACACGTGGTGACCGCACCCGAGTTCCAGGAAAAAAAGAACACCCTGGCCAACCGCCGCTACCGCGACACCGAGGAATACCGCGACCGGCGCAAGGTGGCAAAACTCGCCGCCAAGGCCGACATACGCCAGTACTACGAAGTGCTCCGCTCGCAAGAGCTGAAGGACTTCCTCGCCTTCATGGAAACCCCCGAGGCCCAGCACCTGGCCGACAAACGCGCCGCCCGCAAGTCGCCCGCGCTGCAACGCTTCCGCCGCTTCGCCTCGTCCAAGGCCTACCGCGTGTACACCCGCCTGCACGGCTCCTACATCATCCAGGAATACGAAAACCTGCTCGAAAAGGTGGACTCGCCCGAATTCCAGGCCTCCGACCACTTCTGGAGCGACCCGCACCGCTGGCAGCACACCCCCGAATACGAACAGGAACAACGCTACAACACCCTGGCCGCCAACCCGGACATCGCCTTCTTCCTGGCCGAAAAACCCGAACGGTTCAACGCCTGGCGGGCACTCGCCCCCTCGTTCGACGATGAATTCGACTGGAACACGCTGCCCGCCTCCCGCTGGAACGCCGCCCACCACCACGGCTCCGACGCGCTGCGGGGCGACCACTCCTACACCAACGAACGGCAAGCCCTGGGCGGCACCGACAACGTGGCCGTGGCCGACGGCCGCCTGCGCATCGCCACCCGCCGCCAGGCCGTCACCGCACGCGCCTGGGACGCCACGCGCGGATTCGTGATGCACCCCTTCGACTACACTTCGGGCATCGTGCAGACCGCCGCCGACTTCCGCCAGCAATACGGCATCTTCCAGGCCAAGCTGCGCTGCACGGGCCGCATCAACCACGCCTGCTGGCTGGGCGGCGACGGCAAGCTGCCCGTGGTCAAGCTCTTCCACTACGACGGCAAGGCCCTGCGCCCCGGCATCACCGATGCCGCGGGCACCTACGAGGCACGCGTCACGGGCATCGACCCCGCCAAGTTCCACGTGTACACCCTGGTGTGGACTCCCACCGAGCTGACGTGGTACATCAACAACCTGCAGGTGCTGCGCTGCACCACCCGCGTGCCGCAAGAAGCCCTCTACATGGCCCTGCAGTCGTTCATCCCCGCCGCCCAGAAGCCGCAGGAAGGCCTGCTCGAGGCCGACTGGGTGCGCGTGTACACCAACGAGAATTGAAAATTGAAAGTTGAAAGTTGAAAGTTGAAAGGGAAAAGGGGAAAGGAAAAAGGTCAGCCCCACAAGGCCAACGGCCTTACAGCCCCCAGCGTAGGGCAACGCCCTACGGGAAAGGAGAAAGGGCAATCCCCCACAAGGCCAACGGCCTTGAAGCCCTAAGCGTAGGGCATCGCCCTACGGGAAAAGGCGAAAAGTAGAATATTAACCACGGCATCTGCGAACATCTGCGTCATCTGCGGGAAACCGCATTCTAAATTCAATCCGATATGAACATCTCCATGCACAAGAAACTCACCATCGCCCTGGTGGCGCACGACCGCCGCAAGGCCGACATGGTGGACTGGGTGCGCTTCAACGCCGAGACCTTGTCGCACCACAAACTCATCTGCACCGGCACCACCGGCGGCCTGGTGAAGCGGGCCCTGGAAGAGATGGGCGTCGTGCCCGAAATCACCTGCATGCACTCAGGCCCCATGGGCGGCGACGCCGAGATTGCCGCCCTGGTGGTGCAGAAGCAGATTGACCTGGCCATCTTCCTCATCGACGACCTCAACCCGCAACCCCACGAGGCCGACATCCAGATGCTGCTGCGCCAGTGCCGCGTGCACAACGTGCCCATCGCCTGCAACCGCTACAGCGCCGACCTCATGATTACCAGCACGCTGTGGGACGACACGTCCTACGTGCCCACCGAGCCGACCTACGTGCCGTTCGAAAGGTAACCCACCCCCCAAAAAGGGCTTTGGGGAAGGGAAACGCGGAGCACCCGCATTGACATATACAACAGAGGAGGGTGTGTCGAAATGGGGCTTAGAACACAGATTATACAGGATTAAACGGATTTACACGGATATTTTACCTTGAATACCATTGACCTTCAACTGCATTCCTATCTGTGATTATCCGTCCAATTCGTGTGTTCCGTGTTCTTCCCTATTTCGACACACCCTCCACTTTAAATGGCTTATGCCCAATAGCCCCGTACCGCCCGATGCCCCACCCCGGCACTCAAAAGCACTTTTCAGAAGGCCGGGGGCTCGGGCAGCGGCACTTCGTCCAGCCGGGCGGGGAGTCCGTCGCCGGTGAAGTAGAGGCACGTCCCGTCGTCGAGCCGGAAGCCGTAAGCCTGCTCCACGCGCTGGTGCTGCATGCGGTACACGGCCTGCCAGCGGCTTTCGTCGGCCACGGCACGTGCGGCATCGAGCACGGCATCGGGCACTTCGTCCAGCCCCACCCGCCACACGGTGGCCAGCCAGGCCACGGGCGTGTCGAAGTACATCACCCGATACCGCTCGTCGGGCGGCGTGCCTTCGTACAGGTTGAGGCGCAGGGGCGACGACTCCATGTCGGCATCCACGATGGAGACGGGCTGCGTGCCCAGCTTCTTATCCACGATGCCCAGCGTGACCTCGTCCAGCACGATGGGGCGGTTTTCCCACGTGCCGTCCACCCGCTTGATGAAACTGCCGTTGCTCATGCGGTAAAAGCAATACGCCCGGTCGGCCTCCACCACGTAGCGGCTCTCCACGTGGTCGAAGTCCACGCGGAAGGCTTCCCGGCCTTGCAGGCCCAGGCCCTCGAAATGCTCGCGCACGTTCTGCGGCAAGTCGTGGTATACCTGGTCGCCCCATTCGGTCATGTACCAATGCGCGCTCGCGTCGAACCACGCCTTGCAGTGGTAGCCGTCCATGCGGCATTCGGCCACGAAGAAGCCGTCGTCGGAGAGGCTCCATTCCAGTGCGCTGATGTCGCTGTCGGGGTAGCGGTCGTACAGGGCGTGCTCGATGTCGTCGGGCACTTTCACCCGCGCATCCGAGTTGCACGCCGCCAGGAGCAGCGCGGCGGCCGCCACGAGCCAGAAGATATGTAACTTGTCTTTCGCATCGCATCTTTACCCGTGCTTCTTCGCTTCTTTCTTGTCCTGATAGGTGAAATACGCAGTTCCCACCACGGCTATCACGATAACCATAACCAGCATCACTATAGCTCCAGTCATTATTCCTCCTTTCCCTTCTTCATTTCCTTTTGCAAAGGTGCACATAAAATCCGAACCGGCAACGGCACGCGGGCGTTTTTTCAGTGCAGGCGCACCTTTTTCAAGAAGGCGGGAGTGAGCAGCGCCTTGGTGGAGGCGTATCCCACCTCGAATATCTCGCGCCCCTTGCCCACGTCGAAGGTGTCGTAGTTGCCCATGTCCACCGGCTCCACGAGCAGGTCGCACACTCCTTGTCGTGCAGGATGTTGGCCTTCATCATGAAGTGGTACGAGCGCAAGGCCACGCTCACCAGCCCCGGCTTGTAGTCCTCGGCCACCATGGGGCTGGCGTTGATGCCGATGAGCGTGTCGCACAGGGGGCGCAGGGTGGTGGCGGGGAAGTTCTTCAGCACGCCGCCGTCCACGTAGTTCACCCCGTCTATCTGCCTGGGCATGAACAACACGGGCACGCTGCACGAGGCGATGACGCAAGGCAGCAGCTCGCCCTCGCCGAAGGTCACGCTGCGGCCGTGGTCCAGGTCGGTGGCCACCACGCGCAAGGGCGTGCGCAGGTCGGCGAAAGTGCGTGCGCGGAGCTTCCGGCCGAGGAACCGTTCGAACTCGCTGATGTCGAACACGCCGCCGTGCATGCCCAGGCGCGTCATCTGGCGGAAGGTGACGTCCTGGAAGAAGTCGGCTATCTCGTCGGGCGAGTAGCCGTCGGCGTAAAGGGAGCCCACGATGGCCCCCGCGCTCACGCCGGAGAGTATGTCGGGCCGGATGCCGCTTTCTTCCAAGGCTTTCAGTGCTCCGGCGTGGCACAAGCCCTTGATGCCGCCCCCGCTGAGGGCGATGCCTATCTTTGCCATAAGATGTGTGTTGCGCTTCCCCGGCCGGGGGAAGCCCGTTTTCTTGACAAACAACCGCGAGGGGAAAAAAGTTCGCCCGCCGGGTTTTGGCGTTTCGCCCCGCACCGGTTATCTTTGCATGGCAGAGGCAAGGGGCAAGAGGCAAGGGGCAAGGGGCAAAACCCAAGGCCAACGGCCTTGTACCCATGCGGAATGGCACCTGCAGCCCACTAATCACTAAACATTAATCATTAAACATTAGTCATGGACATTTTCCTCTTCATTCTCGCGGGGCTGTTCATCCTCGTGGGCACGGCGGGCAGCGTGTTGCCCGTGCTGCCGGGCGTGCCGCTGGGCTACGTGGGGCTGCTGCTGTTGCAGCTCACCGACCGGGTGCAATACTCCGCCACGTTCCTCGTGGCGTGGGCGGCGGCGGTGGTGGTCATCCAGGTGCTGGACTATTACATCCCCGTGTGGGGCACGAAGCGTTTCGGCGGCACGCGCGCGGGGGCCGTGGGCAGCACGGTGGGCATCGTGGCGGGGCTGTTCCTCGGGCCGTGGGGCGTGGTGCTGGGCCCTTTCGCGGGCGCGGTGCTGGGCGAGCTGCTGGCCGGGCGCACGGGTCGCGAGGCCTTGCGGGCGGGTTTCGGCTCGTTCGTGGGCTTCATCACCGGCACGCTGGCCAAGCTGGTGGTGTGCGGCTTCTTCGTGTTCTACTACGTGAAGGCCGTGTTTTGATTTTCAGATTTCAGATTTCAGATTCCAGATTGGCACACGGAATACACGGATTATACAGATTGACACGGATTTTTGTTTCCCGCAGATTACGCAGACTGGCGCAGATGAATTTGCGTTTATCCGCACCATTTGCGTCATTTGCGCTCTCCAAGCAAATCCGTGTAAATCTGTATAATCCGTGTATTCCGTGTGCTGAAAATCGCCTCAAATCCGCGCGTTGCGGTCCACGATTTTCACCACGTTGTACAGTTCGAGCACGTCGCGGTCCAGGTTGAGCGTGAAGTCGTTGAAGAGCGGGTTGAGCGGGTGGCAGCGGATGTCGCCCGTCTCCATGTTCTCGTCGGTTATCTGCTTCACGGTGATGCCTTCCGAGCGGCACACGATGACGAAGTACCAGTGGCGGTAGGGCAGGCGGCTGTCCCACAAGTCGCGCGGCACCTCGCGGCACAGTATCTTGTCGCCATCGCACAGCGCGGCGGTGGTGCCGTCGTCCATGCTGTCGCCCGAAATCTCGAACACGCGGTACTTCCCCTTGTAGTTCCTGTCCACCAGCACCGGCAGGGTGGGCAGCTGGTCGATGTACTCCAGGTCGCCGTAGCCGCGCAGGTAGCCTGCCTGGGCGGGCACCGGCACGAAGGGCACCTGCATGAACTGCACCTCGTCCACGGCGCGGGCGTCCTTGGAGGTGAAGTCCAGGTCGGCCCCCATGAAATACTGCAACATGATTTTGGCGTTCGCCACCGTGGGGCGCGAGGTGCCCCGTTTGTACCGCCCGATGGCCGTTTCCGAAATGCCCGTCGTCTTCGCGATGCGGTAGTTCGTGTCTTTTGTCGTCCTGAGCATCTCCAACACCCTGTCGATCATCTCGTCATACTTTGACATGTCCATACGATTACCTTTTAATTGTTTGTTAAATAAAATTAAATAGCAAACATGCGGCAAATTCCCTTTGCATTTTACAGAAATATGTCAGTATATTTGCAGCATGTTAGCAACACACCGACAAAATAAGGAAAAAAAATCGGAACTGCCAAACAATGACGGGAAAAATACTCCCTAAATATCCCTAAGACCCAACGACCCCCAACCCCCTAAAGGGGGACTACCCCTAAATCCCCTGAAGGGGACTTAGATTACCCGGGCGGCTTACGTCCCCCCTTAGGGGATTGGGTAAAGCCCCCTTTAGGGGGTTGGGGGGTAAAACCATTGCTTATGAACTACATCGAACTCATCAACCACTTCTGGCGCACGCACCGCCTGCACGAGTTTTCGCCCAAGGAGGCGTTCCTCTACTTCGCGCTGCTCAACGAGTGCAACCTGCGCTCGTGGCAGAACCCCTTCGCCTGCACCAACAAAAGCCTGTGCGCCACCACCGGCATGACCGAAAAGGCCATCATCGACGTGCGCAAGCGGCTGGAAGAACGCGGGATGATAACCTGCACCGCCGGGGTGAGGGGGCGGAAAGCACCCGTGTATTCCCTTTTGTATTCCGATTTAAACTGTCAAAACGAAAGCCAAAACGGGAACATTATAAATAAAACAGAAACTAAAACAGAATCCCCCGGGGGAAAAGCGGGAGCTGAAATGGAGAAAGGAGAAAAGGGAAAGGAAAAGGGGAAAGCCGCCTCCCCGCCGACGCGCCCCTGCCGCTCGACCGCTGCCGCGCCGCCCTCGAAGCCGACGCGCCCTGGGCCGCACGCCTGGCACGCCTGCACTGCCGGGGCGACACCGCCGACCTCCTGCGCCTCATGGACCGCTTCTTCACCCGGCTGGAGGCCGAGGCCGTGGAGCGCAAAAGCCCCGCCGACGCCCGCAGCCACTTCGCCCGATGGCTCGCCCTGCGCGCCGCACACGACAAACCCTTAAAACACATGCAATATGGCTCCACAAAAACGAAAAAGGACTACGCAAGAACTTGAACCCCAGGAAATCAACCGCCTCAAATGGCAATGGAAGGCCTGCGCCGACGCCCAGATAGCCCGCACGCGCCCCGGGGCCGCCTTCGAGCTCGACGACGCGAACCGCCCCGTGGCCGAGGGCCTCTTCTGGTGGTTCTTCGACGACCCCCGCAGCCGCTACGACCTGCACCGCGGCATCCTCATCAAGGGCGGCACCGGCACCGGCAAGACCACCCTGGTCAACGCCTTCCGCGACTTCCACAGCCACTACGGCGGCAAGCTCCCCTTCGAGAGCGCCGCCGCCATCGCCCTCGAATACGCCCGCACCGGGCAGGTGGACCGCTGGCTCGCCCCCCGCGTGGTGGCCATCGACGAGATAGGCTGCGAACGCGCCATGCGCCACTACGGCAACGAGCTGAACGTCATCGCCTACGTGCTCCACGAACGCTACGCCCTGTGGCAGCGGCGCGGCATCGTCACCCTGGCCACCACCAACCTCGACAGCGACGAGATGGAACAGGCCTACGGGCCCATCATCCGCGACCGCATGCGCGAGATGTTCACCCACGTGGTGCTCGACGGCCCCAGCCGGCGGCGGCCCGCGTGAGGATGGCAGATTTCAGATTTCAGATTTCAAATTTCAGCAGATTTCAGATTTCTGATTTCAGATTTCAGATTTTGATTTCAGATTTCAGATTTCTGTTTCCCGCAGATTTCGCAGATTGGCGCGGATTTCTTGCCTCTTGCTCCTTGCCTCTTGCCTCTGTCCGCAGGGCGATGCCCTGCGCTGAGTGCCACAAGGCCGTTGGCCTTGCGGGTAAGCACCTTTCTCCTTTCTTTCTCCGCACGTAGGCAAGGAAATTTCCGCACGTATGCGGCGAAAATTCCGTACCAACGCAGGCAAAAAAATCTGCGTCCATCCGCGCAATCTGCGGGAAACAGAAATCTGAAATCTGAAATCTGAAACAAAAAAATCTGCGCCAATCTGCGCAATCTGCGGGAAACAAAACAGAGGCAAGAGGCAAGGAGCAAGAGGCAAGAAATCTGCGTCCATCTGCGAAATCTGCGGGAAACAAACAAAACCCGCATTGCTCACAAAAACGCCCAACGCACATCCACCAAAAGCAAGTATCTTTGCACTGTGATCACAAACAAACACCATTACTAACCCTAAAAATTAAAAACATTATGAAGTATCGTTTGATTCAGAAGCGCAACCCGCAAGACCCCGAGGGCGCGCGCAAGTGGTATGCCAGCCCCGTAAACGCCGGCACCCTCACCTTCCAGGAACTCGCCGCCGAGATAGCCGGGCGGTCGTCGCTTACGCAGGGCGACGTGGAAAACGTGCTGCGCAACCTGCTGGAGCAGCTGCCCGTGTTCCTGCGCATCGGCATGAGCGTGAAGCTGGGCGACTTCGGCACCTTCCGCATGAGCCTGTCCAGCGAAGGGGTGGACGCCCCCGAGCAGTTCGACGCCGCCTCGCACGTGCGCCGCACCCGCCTCATCTTCACCCCCGGCGTGCTGCTGAAGTCCGCCCTGGCCACCATCACCGTGGAACAGGCCCTGCCGGACACCGCCCAGGCCGCCACCACCGAGCCGGGAGCGTAGGAGCAAGCCGGCCGCCAAAGGCCGGAAATTGAACATCAAACCACAGAGGCACGGAGAAATGCCGCTTGCGCATTTCACCGGACGGCCTCCACCATCGGCGAAAACGCACCCATCCCCTCCGTGTCTCCGTGGTTTATGTCCACCAACCGTTAATCGCCGAATCGCTGAATCGAATCGCTGAATCGGTTAATCGCTGAATCGGTTAATCGCTGAATCGGTTAATCGGTTAATCGGTTAATCGGTTAATCGGTTAATCGGTTAATCGTTAATCACTAATCACTAATCACTAATCGTTAATCACTTCACTAAAAACATGTCTTTCATCGAGCAACACCTCCACATCAGCGAGTCCGCCTTCGAGCGGCTCATGGCCAGCGGCCTCATGCGCCCCAACGCCCGCCGCGACCTGCACATGCTGCAACACTACCTGGCCGACCTGCCCCGCTGCGGCAGCATGCAAGCCCTGTGCAACACCTCCGAACGCTTCTGCCTGAGCGAGGACCAGACCCGCCGCATCGTCTGCCGCCTGCGCCGCAAGCTCGCCGCGCAAGGATGAACTGATTTCAGATTTCCCGCAGATTGAGGGAACAGATTGACGCAGATTAACACGGATTTTTCGGAAGATTTCCAAAATTTCAAGAAATTGAGGGAACAAAACGGATGAAATCTGAAATTTAACACGGATTTTTCGGAAGAACCCCAAAATCCGCGGGAAACAATCAATCTGCGAAATCTGCGGGAAACAGAAATCTGAAACCCCAAAAATCCGCGTCAATCTGCGAAATCCGCGGGAAACAGAAATCCGAAATCTGAAACCACAAAAATCTGCGTCAATCTGCGAAATCCGCGGTAAACTAAAATCTGAAATCCGAAATCTGAAATCTGAAATTTTACCCCCCATGAACCTCGTCAGCGAACTCATCCTGCCGCTTGCCACCGCCCTGCTGGCCGGGGGCAACGCCGCGCAATTCCTCCACGCCCGCAGCCTGAAGCGCGCCAAGCGCGCCGAAGCCGACATGAAGGAGATTGAAAGCCTGCGCATGATTATCGAACTCAACCGCCAGGAGATAGAGCGCATGCACGCCCGCCAGCTCGAACTCGAAGCCAAGTACGCCGAACTGCAACGCGCCTACGCCGCCCTGGCCAAGGAGATAAGGGGGAAACACACACACCCAAGGCACCCCCAACCCCTGAAGGGGGCTTTTTAGCTACGAGCTACAAGCTACGAGCTACGAGCTACAAGTGCCATGCGGTTGGGACTACCCGCTACTACCCCGCTACCCGCTACCCGCTACCCGCTACCCGCTACCGAATATGGAAACAAACTTTACACTGAAAGAACTCTGCGCCACCCGCACCGGCCTGCCCAACACGCCGCCGCCCGAAGCCGCGGCCCGCCTCGAAGCCCTCGTCCGCCACGTGCTGCAACCCGCCCGCGACGCCCTCGGGATGCCCGTGCGCGTCACCAGCGGCTACCGCAGCCCGGCGGTGAACCGCGCCGTGGGAGGCGTGCCCCGCTCGCAGCACCTGCGCGGCGAGGCGGCCGACCTGGTGTGCGCGGACAACGCACGCCTCTTCCACACCCTGCGGCGCATCACCCCCTTCGACCAACTGATATGGGAGGGCGGCGACCACCGCCAACCCGCCTGGGTGCACGTGAGCCACCGCCCCGACGGACGCAACCGGGGAGAGGTGGTTTACCCCCCCAACCCCCTAAAGGGGGCGAGAGGCGAGAAGTAAGAGGTAAGAAGCGAGAAAAATGCAACACCCAAGGCCAACGGCCTTGAAGCATTCAGCGTAGGGCAACGCCCTACGGGCAGAGGCCAAATCTGCGCCAATCTGCGAAATCTGCGGGAAACAGAAAATCTGCGGGAAACAAAAATCTGCGGGAAACAGAAATCTACGGGAAACAGAACCCCGAGGTCTATAAAAAAAGAAAGGTTGTCATCACGACAACCCAATCTTTAATTAACCTTAAATCTAATACCATGAAAAACACGATGCAAAAGTAGGCGGTTTTTCCGAACCGCGCAAGCATTTCGCCAAAAAAGATATGCTTTATAACATTGTTTAACAACCAAACGTTCCAATCCGCCATGAAACCTTTCTATTCCTTCCTCATCGGCCTGGCGGCCGGGGCTGTCCTCGGCGGCTGGGCGGGCGCGCGCACGGCACGCCCGCAGGTCGGCGCGTCGACCGCCGCGACCTCCGTGGTGCGGCGCGACACGGTGCGCGTGCGCGACACGGTGCGCGTGCCGGTGCCCACGCCGGTCAAGGAGTACGTCATCCGCACGGTGCGCGACACGGTGCGCCTCGCCGCCGCCCCGCTCACCGACAGCACCGCCCTGGCCGCCCTGCCGCTGACGCGGCGGGTGTATGCGGACAGCACCTTCCGCGCCGTGGTGTCGGGCTACCGCCCGCAGCTGGACAGCCTGGCGGTGTTCCCCGTGCGGCAAGTGGTGACCGAGCAAGTGGTGGTGACGCGCACGGTGCGCAAGCCCGCCCGCTTCAGCCTGGGGCTGCAAGTGGGCTACGGCACCGACTTCCGCCGCCACGGCCCCTACGTGGGCATCGGCCTGCAGTGGAACTGGGCAATCCCCCTACCCCCCTGAAGGAGGATAACCCCCAACCCCTGAAGGGGATAACCCCCAACCCCTAAAGGGTTAATTGTTAATTGTTAATTGAACAGGCTTTTCGCGATGCCCATTTCCAGGCCGCGCAACTCGGCCAGCCCGCGCAGGCGGCCTATGCAGGAGTAGCCGGGGTTGGTCTGCTTGCGCAGGTCGTCCACCATCTGGTGCCCGTGGTCGGGGCGCAGGGGGATGGACACCTGGCGGCGCTGCTGCACGGTCAGGAGGTTCTTCATCATCTGGTACATGTCCACGTCGCCCTCCAGGTGGTTGGCTTCGTAGAAGTTGCCCTCGTCGTCGCGCTTGGTGCTGCGCAGGTGCACGAAGTTGACGCGGTCGCCCTGCCGCAGCATCATGCCGCACAGGTCGTTGGCCGCCGACACGCCGAAGGAGCCGGTGCACAGGCACAGGCCGTTCGAGGGGTTGGGCACGGCTTCGACCAGGCGCACGAAGTCCTGCTCGGTGCTCAGTATGCGGGGCAGGCCGAGGATGGGATAGGGCGGGTCGTCGGGGTGGATGGCCAGCTTCACGCCCGCCTCGTCGGCCACGGGGGCAATCTCGCGGAGGAAGTAAATGAGGTTCTGCCGCAGCTGCTCGGCGTCCACGTCGCGGTAGCGCGCCAGGGCTTCGCGGAACTGGTCGAGGGTGAAGCTCTCCTCGGCGCCGGGCAGCCCGGCAATGATGTTGCGCGTGAGGCGCGTCTTTTCCTCGCCGGTCATGGCGGCGAAGCGTTCTTTGGCTTTCTGTATTTCTTCGGGGGTGTATTCCGCCTCGGCTCCGGGGCGTTGCAGCAGGAAGAGGTCGAACGCCACGAAGGCCGCCCGCTCGAAGCGCAGGGCACGCGAGCCGTCGGGCAGCTCGTAGGCCAGGTCGGTGCGCGTCCAGTCGAGCACGGGCATGAAGTTGTACGTCACGGTGCGCACGCCGCAGGCCGCCAGGTTGCGGATGCTTTGCTTGTAGTTGTCAATGTAGCGTTGGAAGTCGCCGGTCTGCGTCTTGATATGTTCGTGCACCGGCACGCTTTCCACCACCGACCAGGTAAGCCCCACGGCCTCGATCATCTGCTTGCGCTTCATGATTTCGTCCACGGTCCACACCTCGCCGTTGGGAATGTGGTGCAGAGCGTTCACGATGCCGGTGGCCCCGGCTTGCTTGATATCCCACAGGCTGACCGGGTCGTTCGGCCCGTACCAGCGCCAAGTTTGTTCACATAAATACATGGGAAGCCCCTCCATACCTCCCCCAAGGGGAGGCTTTTTTAATAGTTTGAGTAAAAAATCCTTTTGCAATGCCGCTCCCAAAAGCTCCCCCTTGGGGGGAGTTCGAGGGGGCTTTATAAATCATATCGAAAACGCGTCGAAGCCTCCGTCTATCACGGCCACGGTGCCGGTGACGAACTTCGAGGCGTCGCTAATGAGGTACTGGATGGTGCCGTAGAGGTCTTCGGGTACGCCGAAGCGTCCGAACGGCGTGTGCGCCAGGATGGTGTGCGAGCGGTCGGTGAGCGAGCCGTCGGGGTTGGTGAGCAGCGTGCGGTTCTGCTCGGTGAGGAAGAAGCCGGGTGCAATGGCGTTGACGCGCAGGCCTTCGCCGAACTTCATCGACAGCTCGGCGGCCATGTACTTGGTGAAGTTGCTCACCGCGGCCTTGGCCGTGCCGTAGCCCACCACGCGCGTGAGCGGCCGCAGCGACGACTCGGAGCTGAAGTTGACGATGCATCCCTGCTTTTGCGCGGCCATCACCTGGGCGAATACCATGGTGGGCAGCACGGTGCCGAAGAGGTTGAGTTCCACCACGCGGCGGAAAGCGTCGATTTGCAGGTCGAAAATGGTCTTGTCGGGCGGGATGGTGGCCCCGGCCATGTTGCCCCCCGCGGCGTTGAGCAGGGCATCGATGCGCCCGTAGGTAGCCAGGATGTCGGTGCGGTTCTGTTCAAGGGCATCTTTATTCAACACGTCGGCGGGGAAGAAGCAGGCTTCGCCCCCGTCGGCCTTGATGCTGTCCACCAGCTTCGCGGCGGCCTGTTCGTCCCGGTCCAGAATCACGATTTTGGCACCTTCCTTCGCCAGGTAGGCGGAGATGCCGCGTCCCAGTATGCCGGCCCCGCCGGTCATCACCACGACTTTGTCTTTTACGCTGAATAATTCGTTCATATGATTACAGATTTCAAATTTCAAATTAGCACACGGAATACACGGACTGAATGGATTAACACGGAATGGCCTTTCTATTTTCCCCTTATCACTTTCATCTCTATCGCTTCCCGCAGATGGAGCAGATTTATGCGGATATTTCAGTTAATCCGTTATTCAACCTTCAGTTATTGGAGTCACGGCCTGTAATACCGGATGTTCTCCTTTATCAAAATGTCAATCGGCATGAGGTTGACGGGGGCGGGCACTTTTTTCTGGATGAAATAGTCGGCCAACGCCTTCACGGCCTCGTAGCCTTGCGCCTCGGGACGCTGGCCGATGAGCGCGGTGACCACGCCCTCGTGCAGCAGGGCGGTGTTGCGGGCGATGAGGTCGTAGCCCACCAGGCGTATGTGGCGCAGCCCCCGCCGTTGCAGGTACTCGCCCAGCAGGTAGCAGGTGGAGTTGAACAGGACCGCCCCCGACACGTCCGGATACCGGGCCAACGCCTCGTCGAGCACCGCGTCGTTGTGGGCCGCATCGCCGGGGCGCAGCACCACCTCGCGCACCACCCCGGCGCGCCCCGCCTCGCGCAGGTAGTCCATGAAGCCCCGGCGGCGGTTGTCGCCCTGGTGCGAGCCGTTGCGTCCCTTGCGCTCCAGCCGCGCCACGAGCAGGTCGCCCCGCGCGCCGGTGTGCTCGGTGAGCAGCCGGGCGGCGATGCGTCCGCCATCGTACGAATGGGTGCCGAAATAGGCCAGCCGCCGCTCGCCCTCGATGTCGGAGTCCACGTACACGTAGGGCACGCCCCGATTGTCGAGCTCGCGCGAAAGGGCCGTCACCGAATTGTTGAACAGGGTGGCGATGAGCACGCCGTCGGCCTCCATGCCGAGCAGCGCGGCGGCGGCACGGTCGAACGAGGCGCGGTCGTACTGGTCGAACGCGAGCCGTTCCACCCGCACGTTGTAGGCGGCCAGTTCGGCGGCGGCGCGGTCGATGCCCCCGGCCATGGCTTCCCAATACTGCCCGGGTTCGAACGAGGGGATAACCGCCACGATATGGAAATGCTTCTTCAACGCCAGCGAGCGCGCCACCAGGTTGGGGCGGTAGCCCACCTCGTCGAGCACCGCCTGTATCTTGCGGCGGTTTTCAGCCGACACCTTGCCGCGGTTGTGTATGAAGCGGTCCACCGTGCCCGCCGACACACCCGCCATGCGGGCGATGTCGACAATGCGCACCGCGCCACCCGCCACCGCCCCGCCGCCGGACGCGGGGACGCCCCCGTTATGCCGTATATCTTCTGCCATGTCCACGTTGGTGTTTACTCCGTTGCAAATATAATGGCTATTCCGCTCCCGTGCAACCGTGTGTGCGTACACACAACATAAGAACAGCACACCAATCCACTCAAAAGCAATAAGATAAGGAGAGATATTAAAAAAGCATAAAAGAGGAGAGAGACCCCCAAACCGCGCAATCGCTGAATCGCACAATCGCTGAATCGCAGAATCGCTGAATCGCACAATCGCTGAATCGCTGAATCGCAGAATCGCAGAATCGCAGAATCGCAGAATCGCAGAATCGCAGAATCGCAGAATCGCTAAACCGCATAACCGCTTAATCGTGCAATCGTTTTATCTGCGATTCTGCGCCTTAACGTTTCCGCACTTCTACAAGAAAACCGCAGGCAATCACAAAGACACGCCTGCGGCTCTTACTTCCCATTTTTCATTTCTCACCTCTTACTTCTTACCTCTTGCCTCTTATCGGCTTGCGCCTCCCCGCCCACCGAAGCCCTCTTTAGGGGGTTGGGGAAGCTATTCTATTTCCGCCAACAATTCGTCGAGGTCCACGAGCGACTGCTGGCCGGTAGCCATGTCCTTGAGCATGACCTTGCCGGCGACCATTTCCGTCTCGCCCACGATGGCCACGTAGGGGATGTGCTTGCTGTCGGCGTAGGACATCTGCTTCTTCATCTTCGCGCTGTCGGGATACACCTCGGCGTTCACGCCCTGCGCCCGCAAGGCCTTGAGCCACGGCAGGCAGTAGAGCTTCTCGGCTTCGCCGAAATGCACGAACAGCACGCGTGTCTGCTCGGCCGAGGTGGCGGGGTAGAGGCCGAGCTGGTTGAGCACGTCGTAAATGCGGTCGGCGCCGAAGGAGATGCCCACGCCCGACACGCCGTCGAGCCCGAACACGCCCGTGAGGTTGTCGTAGCGGCCCCCGCCCGTAATGCTGCCTATCTGCACGTCGAGGGCTTTCACCTCGAAAATGGCCCCGGTGTAGTAGTTCAGCCCGCGGGCCAGCGTGAGGTCGAGCTCCAGGGGCGTGGCGATGCCCACCCGGTCGCACAGCGAGAAAATCGTCTCCAGCTCCCCGACGCCCTTCAGGCCGGTTTCGGACGAGGCCAGGATGCGGCGCAGGTCGGCCAGCTTCGCGGCGTTCGACCCGCTGAGCTGCAATATCGGCTGGAGCTTCTCGACAGCTTCGGCCGAAACGCCCTTGGCGGCCAGCTCCTCGTTCACCTTGTCGAGGCCTATCTTGTCCATCTTGTCGATGGCCACGGTGATGTCGACAATCTTGTCGCGCTCGCCGATGACTTCGGCGATGCCCGAGAGCACCTTGCGGTTGTTTATCTTCAGGCACACGCGGATGCCCAGGCGGCGGTACACCTCGTCGACTATCTGGATAAGCTCCAGCTCGTTGACGAGCGAGTCGCTGCCCACCACGTCCACGTCGCACTGGTAGAACTCGCGGTAACGCCCCTTCTGCGGGCGGTCGGCACGCCACACGGGCTGTATCTGGTAACGGCGGAAGGGGAAGGTGATTTTGTCCCTGTTCTGCACCACGAAGCGGGCGAATGGCACGGTGAGGTCGTAGCGCAGCCCCTTCTCGCTGATGCGGCTGGTGAGGCGCGCGCTGTTGCGGGCCAGCAGCTCGTCGTCGGCGAGGCCCGCCAGGTAGTCGCCCGAGTTGAGCACCTTGAACAGCAGCTTGTCGCCCTCGTCGCCGTACTTGCCCATGAGGGTGGAGAGCGTCTCCATGGCGGGCGTCTCTATCTGCTGGTAGCCGTAGAGGCGGAACACGCTCTTGATGGTGTCGAAGATGTAGTTGCGCTTCGCCATTTCGTCGGGCGTGAAGTCGCGCGTCCCTTTCGGGATGGATGGTTTCTGCATAATTGATTTCAAATTTCAAATTTCAGATTTCAAATTCCAAATTTCTGTTTCCCGCAGATTTCGCAGATTGACGCAGATTTTTCAGATTTCAAATTCCAGATTTCAAATTCCAGATTTCGTTACTGCGGGTTTCCGGTTGCGTTACTGCGGGCCTCCGGTTCCCTTACTGCGGAATTTTGATTTCCATATTTCAGATTTCAGATTTCAGATTTCGCCTCCCCGCTACTCGCTACCCGCTACCGGGGCATCCGGCTCCACGGGTTTGCTGCCCAGGAAGCGTTTGTGCGTCCACAGCCAGCGGGAGGGCTCGCGGCGGATGTTGTCTTCCAGCAGGCGGGTGAAACGCTCCGTGACGGCCCCGGGCGGGAGCGCGGCGTCGGCCTCGGGGTCGTAGATGAGGACGGGCGTGAGCTCGTAATGCCCGCGCGCGCGGCAATGTATCTGTATGAAATAGACCGGATAGCGGAAGCGGACGGCCAGCTGCTCGGTGCCGGCCAGCATGCCGACGCGGCGGTTGAAGAACGTGACCTCGTAGCGGGCGGCCTTGCGGCGCGGACGCTGGTCGGACAGCATGGCGTAGAACGTGGGCGCGGCATCGGGGTCCTTCCGGCGCGCAACCATCACGCGCAGCAGCCCGTCCATCTCCACCAGGAGGCCGCCCCGGCTGGCGCGTATCTCGCGCATCAGGCGGTCGAAGAACTTGTTCGATAGGCGTTTGTACACCGTGCCGCAGTCCAGCCCGAAGTCGGCAAACTGGTTGGCGTAGTCCACCATCCACTCCCAGTTGAGGAAATGGCCCAGCATGACCAGCCCCCCGCCGTGCCGCTTGCACCGCTCCGCCATCTCCGCCTTGTGGTTGATGGTCACGAAACGCCGCATGTCACGCTCGCCGATGCGCCGCCCGGCGAGCACTTCCATGACCATGTCGGTGAAGTTCAGGTAGAACGCCTTCTCCAGCCGCTTTATCTCGGCGGGGCTTTTCTCGGGGAAGGCCAGGGAGAGGTTGGCACGCACCACGCCGCGCCGGTAGCGCACCACGTGGTAGCACAGCGGGAACAGGAGCCACCTTGACAGGAAATGGCCCAGCCTAAGACGCAATATCGCTCCGCTGCCCGACATAAACATTTGCAAAGGTACAATTTTTTGTATCAATATTAAACATTACCTTTGCACGCGAAAAAAACGGAGCATGGAAAATCCCTCTCGACACATGGACTGGCGCAAGCTCGTATCGTACCTCCAGGTGGCCTCGCTTTGGGTCTTGATAGTCGCCATCCCCTTCCGCATGGGGCCTTTCCCGCTTTGGGCCATGATCGCGGCAGGGGCGCTCTTCCTCCTGGAATACGCGGTCGACCGGCGTTGGCGCACCTGGCGTTGGGAGCGCGACAAGTGGCTCTACGTGGCCATGATAGCCTTCTACCTGTTCATCCCCATCTGGCAGATATGGAGCGACACGCTGACCTGGCGTTTTTCCTTCGTGCTGGGGGAACGCCTGCCCCTGGCGTTGTGCGGCATCATCGGGCTGCTGGGGTTTTCCGGCAGGGTGAGACTGCGCCATGCGTGCTACGCGTTCATCACGGGGTGCGTACTGACGTCGCTGTACATCATCTCCGGCAGCGGGGGGCTTGCCTTCTTCGCGCACGGGCTGAAGGAGCAGTCCGAACTTTTCACGCTGGCGCGCATACGGCTGGTGAACTCGCACATGATGTACAACCTCTACCTGAACGTCAGCCTGATATTCGCCCTGTACCTGCTCCGGCAAAAGGACGCGGGACGCCGGGTGCGGATACTGGTCATCGCCGCTTGCTTGTGGATGTTCTACCTGCTTTGCATCACCGAGGGGCGCATAGGGCTTTTCACCGCGCTGCTGATCGGCGCAACGTTTTTGCTGGTCTATGTGTACCGCCGCAGCGTCAAGTGGCTTGCCGTCCTCATAGCGGTGTACACGGCCGCCGGCGCGGCGTTGGTGGTGCTGAACGGGCGTTTCGGCGAAGAGAACATGAAGCGCGAACCCCGGTGGGGCATCTGGCAGGTCTGCTTCGAGATGATAAAGGAAAAACCGCTGACGGGGTATGGGGTGTGCGATGCCCGGGAGCTGTTCATCAAGAAAGTGATGGAGGGCGATGGCGAGCAGCTAAAGGTCTACCAGGAACGCGTACGCTGCGTGCACAACGGCAACCCGCAAAAAGTACAGCCCCACAACGCTTTCCTTGAGACCTGGAGCGAGTTCGGCATCGCCGGCGTGGCGACGCTGCTCTTCATTTTCCTTTTCCCGCTGACGATGCAGCCCAGGGAACACCGGTTTTACATCCTGCTGGTGGTGGGCTGCTTCCTGATACAGTGCATGACCGACTCCTTTTTCTCGCCGCTGCTCTACTGCCTGGCCATCATACTGCTCACTTCTCGAAGCGCGATTTCAGGGGGAGCCGCTCCTCGAAGGCCCGGTGCAGCCTGAGCCGCATCCGCTCCTGCTTGCCGGCACTCATGGACACGTCGTTGATGCAGACAATGGCCCTGGACGGGTTCTGTATCTGCCGGGCGAGGGCTTCGGCCGAATAGACCGCCATGGAGCAATGCTTGGTCGGGATGGGGCGGTCCACGGTTTTTCCCGTGTAATACAGGTAGTCGGTATAAACGTATTGGTTGACATTGCCGTTGGCGCGCAGCATGGTTATGCGCTGCTCCAGCGGCGTTTTTATCTTGGCATACACCGCCTCGTTGCTGGAGCGCAGCATGGGCGTGCACGTGTGCTGCGGGCGCACGAAGGCCACGCCCTTCCCCACCCCGGCCGCCAGGCGGGCCAGCCGGTCGGACTGGCGGGTCTGCTTCTTGTACATGCCCGATGCCAGGAGGTGGCGCGCGAAGCGCATCACAATCTTGCCGTCGCGGAAGAAATCCGTCCTCTCCAGCGGTGCCAGGGGGAAAAGGTCGTCGTTGAAATAGACGAACTCCTCGCCCAGCCCGGCGATGCGGTGCAGGAACAGCTCGATGGTGGTGCTGTTGAACGTGGGCAGGAACCTTTCCGGAATGATATCCCGGTGGTACACGATATGGAGCCGATCGGTGTCCGCCCACGCAGGCACCTGGCTCTCGCCCGACACCACGAGAAACACCCTGCCTACGAAAGGCATGTAACGCTCTATGCCGCGCAACAGGTAGGGCAGCAGCCCCCAGTCGCGGTACCGCTTGGCCAAGGCGGGGCGGTTCGTGGCGCGGCTGTACTCCTGCTGCCAAACGGGATCCAGCCCGTTAACGTATGTAATGACGACATCCATCACTCACGGCTCGTTTTTATCAACAAATCTTCCCATTGGGACACTATCAACCCGCGGTCGTAGCGTCTGATGCTTTCACGCGCAGCGTTCCCCATGCGGCGCAGGCGCCCGGGGTCGGCCATCAGGCGGTCCAGCTCCCCGGCCATCGACGCGGTGTCGCCCGGCGGCACGAACACGCCCGTCTGGCCGGGCAGGATGATGTCCCTCGGGCCCGCGCCGCAATCAAAGCTCACGACGGGCAACCCCACCGACATGGCCTCCAGCAACACGTTGCCAAACGCCTCGGAGCGCGAGGGCAGCACGAAAATCGAAGCGCTCCGGTAGTGCGGCTCCACGTCCGACGTGGCGGGGAAGAAGCGCACGCCGCCAATCCCCCTGTCGCGCACCATGCGCTCCAGTTTCTTTTTCATCTTCCCGTCCCCCACCAGGTGCAGTTCCCAATCCTTGTGCGCCACCCGGCTCCAGGCATCCAGCAACAGGTCGAAACCCTTCACGTAGCTCATGCGGCCCAGTCCCAGCACCACCTTGTCCTGCAGCGGGGACGGCTGGGGCGCGGCGAAAGTAAGGGGGTTGGGGATTACCACCGCCTTTTTCGCCCCGTAGCGTTGCCTGTACACCCGGGCGTCGTATTCGGACAAAGCCACGATGGCCTGCGCATGCCGGGCCGTCAGCCGCCGCGAAAGCGACGACGTGAGCTGCGAGCGGTGGTCGATGGAAAAATACTCCTTGGCCACCACGCGGTAGCCCCTCGTGGCCGGCACGTTGACAAAGGCCCGCGTGGTGCCTATCACCACGATGACATCGGGCCGCAAACGCGCGTACAGCCGCCGCAAAAGGACGATGCGGCGGCATTCGCGCAGCAGCACCGGCCAGCGGTCGCGCCCGGGCGACAGGTAATAGCGGCTTATGCGGGGGTCGATGTCAAAAAACGGCTCCCCCCCCCCGCCCCGTGTAGCTGACGATGGACACCTCGTGCCCCCGCCCGGCCAACGCATTCGCCACGGTCGCGGTGGAACGCTCGGAACCGCCGCCCAGGTTGATTGACTTGATGGTGAAAACTATCCTCATCCTCCAGAAAAAAACATTCCATGCCAAGGAAACCGGCGAAGCGTCCCGGCCCCCCGGTTCCGCAATCAAAAAAGGCCTCCCAAGCCGCAGCCCGGGATGCCTTTTCCAATGACCTTGACATGCGAGAAAGCGGTTACTTTCTGATGCCCAGCTCGGCGATGATTTTCCTGTAGCGTTCGATGTCGCGCCGCTTCAAATAGTCGAGCAGGCGGCGGCGTTTGCCTACCAGCATCACCAAAGCACGTTCCGTACTATAATCTTTCTTATTTGACTTCAAATGTTCAGTCAAATGGTTAATACGGTATGAGAACAATGCTATCTGGGCTTCAGGCGACCCAGTATCAGTGTTGGACTTCCCGTACTTACCGAAGATTTCCTTCTTGATTTCAGGATTTAAATACATGATTGATATATTATTGATTGTTTTGAGCGTGCAAAGATAATGCTTTTATCCCGACCGGCAAGCATCCGGGGAAGAAAAATCTTTTTTCCCGTCCAAAAACGGCCGGGCGTTTGGCACAATCCGAACTTTTCCACTACCTTTACGACCGCTTTGCCCGCTTGGGGCGAGCGGTTCTTTTTTACCAACTTATCCCAATCAAACAACCACATGAGGAAAAACATTCCTGAAGCTGTTCATGCTTTGCCTGCCGGCGGTGCTGCCGGCGCAGACCGCCCGCTACGACGTGGTGGTCGTGGGAGGAACGCCCGGCGGCATCATGGCCGCCATCGCCGCCTCGCGCGAGGGGAAAACCGTCGCCCTGCTCGAACGTAGCGAACACATCGGAGGCCTGCCCGCCAACGGGCTCGGAGCCACCGACATCGCCACCCGCGGAGCCACCACGGGGCTGTTTGCCGAGTTCGTCGGGCACGTGCGCAAGCACTACGCCGACACCTACGGCCCCCAGTCCGAGCAAGTGCGGGCGTGCAGCGACGGCTACCACTTCGAGCCGCACGTGGCCGCCCTCGTGCTCGACCGCATGCTGCAACCCGAACGCGACCGCGTGACGGTGCTCACCCGGCGGCAATTCGACGCCCTGCCCCGCAACGTGGACATGGAGGGCGGCACCATCCGCTCCATTGCCGTGACCAACCGCGACACCCGCAAGACCGAACGCTACGCCGCGCAAGTCTTCATCGACGCCACCTACGAAGGCGACCTCGGCGCGGCGGCAGGCGTGCCCTTCTCCATTGGGCGCGAAGGGCAGGACGAATACAACGAAATCGGTGCCGGGCGGCTCTTCAAACTTTGGGACGGCCCCGAGCTGGAAGGCACCACCCACCAGGCCGACCAGGCCGTGCAGGCCTACAACTACCGCCTGTGCCTCACCAACGACCCCGACAACCGCCTGCTGCCCCAGCGACCCCGCCGTTACGACCGCCGCGACTACGTGTCGCTCATCGACGACGTGTACGACGGCACCTACGCGGGCGTGGGCATGCTGCAAGTAACCCCCGACATGCAGGCCGCCAACCGCGCCCACCTCGAAGCGGGCGGCACCACCCAAATACCTGGCGACCCCTGGGGCATTGCCAAGGTGACCAACATGGTGGACCTGCCCAACCGCAAGACCGACGCCAACAACCAGCACCTCGCGCTCATCTCCACCGACCTGCCCGAGGAAAACTGGCCCTGGCCCACGGCCGACTGGCGGTGGCGCGACCGCTTCGCCCAACGCCTCAAGGACTACACCCTCGGCCTGCTGTGGTTCGCCCAGAACGACGAAGCCCTGCCCGAAGCCTTCCGCCAGGCCGTCCGCGAATGGGGGCTGGCCAAGGACGAATACGCCGACAACGGCCACTTCCCCCGCCAGGTGTACGTGCGCGAGGGACGGCGGCTCCACGGCCTGCACCGCTTCACCGCGGGCGACGCCCTGCCCACCGCCGAAGGCCAACGCCCGCCCCTCTACGCCACCAGCATCACCTCCAGCCACTACGCCCTCGACTCGCACGCCGTGCGCAAGCGCGAGCCGGGCAAGATAGCCCTCGACGGCTTCTTCAGCTACCCCTCGGCCGTCTATACCGTGCCCTACGGGGTCATCGTGCCGCAAGGCGTGAGCAACCTGCTCATACCCGTGCCCGCCTCGGCCACGCACGTGGGCTTCTCCACCCTGCGCATGGAGCCGTGCTGGATGGCCCTGGGGCAGGCCGCCGGGACAGCCGCCTCGCTGGCCATCGACGGAGGCAAGACCGTGCCCGAAGTGCCGGTGGACGAGCTGCAACGCAAAGCTGGTGGACGACGGGGCCACCCTCGTGTACTACAAGGACGTGCCCCCCACCCACCCCGACTTTGCCGTGGTGCAGCACATGGGCCTGCGCGGCTACCTGCCCGAATGGGAAGCCCGCCTCGACCAGCCCCTCGACCCGGCCACCGCCGCCCGCTGGACGGAGCTGTCGGGCCTGCGCATAGACCACCCCGACGGCAAGACCCGCGGCGAAGTGCTCCGCGCGCTCTACACCCTGACCAAGCCCTAAGCCCGTCCGGCAAGGGACAGGCAGCCCGTTTGGAGAGACACACAGCGCACAGGACCGCCCTCCCCCACGCGAAGCCAACGGAAGCGCACATAGCATGCATGCTTGCGGCATGGCGGTGTTTGGCAAAAAAGTCGTACCTTTGCCGTCCGTATATTTAATAAGGTATAGACAACCGAACACAAACTTTCAACCGATGAACAACTTCGTAGAAGAACTGACATGGCGCGGCATGATACACACCATCATGCCGGGCACCGAAGAGCAACTGAACAAGGAAATGACCACCGCCTACGTGGGCATCGACCCCACGGCCGACTCGCTCCACATAGGGCACCTGGTGAGCGTCATGATACTGAAACATTTCCAACGCGCCGGGCACAAGCCCATCGCCCTGGTGGGCGGCGCCACGGGCATGATTGGCGACCCCTCGCTCAAGTCGGCCGAACGCAACCTGCTCGACGAGGACACCCTGCGCCACAACCAGGAATGCATCAAACGGCAGCTGGCGCGCTTCCTCGACTTCGAGAGCACCGCCGCCCAACGCCGCCGAGCTGGTCAACAACTACGACTGGATGAAGGACTACACCTTCCTCAACTTCATCCGCGACATTGGCAAGAACATCACCGTCAACTACATGATGGCCAAGGACTCGGTGAAGAAACGGCTCAGCACCGAGTCGCGCGAAGGCATGTCGTTCACCGAATTCTCCTACCAGCTGCTCCAGGGCTACGACTTCCTCTACCTCTACGAGCACAAGAACTGCAAGCTCCAGATGGGCGGGAGCGACCAGTGGGGCAACATCACCACCGGCACCGACCTCATACGCCGCAAGACGGGGCGCGACGACGCCTTCGGGCTGGTGTGCCCCCTCATCACGAAGGCCGACGGCGGCAAGTTCGGCAAGACCGAGAGCGGCAACGTGTGGCTCGACCGCCGCTACACCTCGCCCTACAAGTTCTACCAGTTCTGGCTCAACGTGACCGATGCCGATGCCGAAAAGTACATCAAGATATTCACCTCCATCGGGCGCAAGGAAATCGAAGCCCTCGTGGCCGAACACGCCGCCGCGCCGCACCTGCGCGTGCTGCAAAAGCGGTTGGCGCAGGAGGTGACCGTCATGGTGCACTCGCAGGCCGACTACGAGGCCGCCCTCGAAGCCTCGAACATCCTCTTCGGCAACGCCACCGCCAACGCGCTGCGCCGCCTCGACGAGGAAACGCTGCTCTCCGTGTTCGAAGGCGTGCCCCAGTTCAAGGTGAGCCGCACGGCCATCGAGGCGGGCGTGAAAGCCATCGACCTCTTCACCGAGCAGGCCGCCGTGTTCCCCTCGCGCGGAGAGCTGCGCAAGATGGTGCAAGCCAACGGCTTCAGCCTGAACAAGGAAAAGGTGGCCGACCCCGACATGACCGTCGATGCCTCGCACCTGCTCAGCGGCAAGTACCTGCTGGCGCAAAAAGGCAAGAAGAACTACTTCCTGCTCATAGCGGAATAAGGGGGAGAAGGAACACGGATACCCGCGCCGCACGATTTTCCCCGGAAAATTTTGGCGAACGGAAAAAACATCGTACCTTTGCCCCGCTTTTGGATAAAGCATTAGACAATAAATTTATTTGGATTGTCTCATGGTGTAATGGTAGCACAACAGATTTTGGTTCTGTTTGTTTAGGTTCGAATCCTAATGAGACAACAAGCGCGGGGCGCACTGTCCTATGGTGTAATGGTAGCACATCTGACTCTGGATCAGCCAGTCTAAGTTCGAATCTTAGTAGGACAACACGCAAGCGGACAAGCCCTTGCTCCACACACGGCGGAGCAAGGGCTTGTCCGTTTTCATACACGCCGCCGGGATGGCAGGGGGGACACAGAGCGCACTATTTTAGGGGGAGAATGAGAAATGCCTTTTTTTTCCGCGAAACTCTGCTCAGTCTTTTTAGGGAGGGGGTATGAACCCTAAGGAGGTGGCTCGAAGAGCCGGAGGGTATGAACACCCAAGCAGAGGGAGCACACATAGCTTGTCCCGATGCAGTGCATCGGGACTTTTGGTTACTATTGGCGGTCTGAAGCCGCCTATGCGCTTCACACGTCCCGGCATAACTGTGCCAGGACAAGCCATATGGACTCCCCCAAAAGGCAAGCAGAGGGAAAAAACCATGTGCGCTCTGCGTCCACCGCCACGCCCGTCAGGCCTGCGCCCGCTTCGCGCCCCGCTTCTTCACGATGACGGAAGCCACGATGGCCACCGTGAGCAGCCCCACGATGACGCCCAGCGAGGCGTAATTGGAGATGGGCGGCTCGTTGCCCAGCTCCTTCATCAGCTCGTTGACGCACATCTTCACGCCGATGAACGACAGGATGCCCGCCAGCGCGTATTTCAGATACTGGAAGTAGCCCATGATGCCGTTCAGCGCGAAGTAGAGCGACCGCAGCCCGAGGATGGCGAAGATGTTGGACGTGAAGACGATGAACGTGTCGTTGGACACCGACAGCACCGCGGGCACGGAGTCGACGGCGAAGATGAGGTCCGACACCTCGATGAAGAGCAGCGTGAGGAAGAACGTGGTGGCGTAGAGCACCCCGTCGCGCCGCACGAAGAAGTGCCCCTCGGGGTTCTGGTCGGTCACCGGCATCAGCTTGCGGAAGCCCCGTATCACCAGGTTCTTCTCGGGGTTGAAGTCCTCGTCCTTGTCCTTTTGGAACAGCATGTGGATGCCCGAGTACACCAGGAACGCGCCGAACAGGTACATCACCCACCCGAAGCGGCTGATGAGCGCCACCCCGGCGAAGATGAATATCGCCCGCATCACCAGCGCGCCCAGGATGCCCCAGAACAGGATTTTGTGCTGGTAGCGCGGCGCGATGTTGAAGTAGCCGAATATCATGATGAACACGAAGAGGTTGTCCACGCTCAGCGACTTCTCCAGCAGGTAGGCGGTGAAGAAGTCGAACGCCTGCGTCTTGTGCCCGAACAGGTAGATGCCGAAGCAGAACAGCAGCGCGAGCACAATCCAGAACACCGTCCACAGGATGGCTTCCTTGACGCTCACCTCCTTGTCCTTCTTGTGGAACACCCCCAGGTCGAGCATGAGCATGGCGACCACGAACACGAGAAACACTATCCAATGCACCGCCGTCTCGTGCATGACGGTGTCCTGACCAATGGCTTCAAACATAGCAGAAATCTTTTTTATACCTTAATAATAATGGGTTTATACCTTGATGGCAATTCGAGGTGCAAACTTAGGCAAAATCTCCCTACCCCGCAACACCGCGCGGCAGAAATGCGGAGCGGAGGCGCATTTCCGTCATAACGGAAAAATATTTCCGCAGTAACGCAGCCAAATTTCCGCAGGCACGGAACAATATTTCCGCAATAACGCCCCCCTGTAGAGCCGTCACTCCGTGGCGGCTCTGCCACAAGCCCGCTTGAGGGACATGCGGACAATGTGCGCGCGCTATCATACCTTGTAAAAATTAACTGTCTGTGCCATGTGTCCCCTTCGGGAAGAACCGCCACAGGAATGGCGGCCCCGCATCTCCCCTCCAAAAACCTTTAAAAAATGCCAACACGCGCACTACATTGCGCCACAACTTTAGTAACTTTGCACCGCTTGAAAAAGAGAAACAGCATAAGAACGTATGGCTGAAAACATTGGACATATATCGCAAGTCGTCGGGCCGGTCATCGACGTGACCTTCGAGGCCGCCGGGGGCGCGGTGCCCGCCATCAACGAGGCACTCACCATCGAGCGGCCCGACGGGCACCGCTCGTCACCGAGGTGCGCCAGCACATCGGCGACCACGTGGTGCGCACCGTGGCCATGGACTCCACCGACGGCGTGTCGCGCGGCATGGCAGCCACCGCCACCGGGCAGGGCATCACCGTGCCCGTGGGCGACCAGGTCAAGGGCCGCCTGCTCAACGTCACGGGCGAACCCATCGACGGCATCGGCCCGCTGAGCCGCCAGGGCGCGTACCCCATCCACCGCGAGCCGCCCCGCTTCGAGGACCTGGCCGTGTCGCAGGAAGTGCTCTACACCGGCATCAAGGTCATCGACCTGCTGTGCCCCTACCTCAAGGGCGGCAAGGTGGGCCTCTTCGGCGGCGCGGGCGTGGGCAAGACGGTGCTCATCATGGAGCTCATCAACAACATCGCCAAGCGGCACAACGGCTTCTCCGTGTTCGCCGGCGTGGGCGAGCGCACCCGCGAGGGCAACGACCTGCTGCGCGAAATGATAGGCTCGGGAGTCATCCGCTACGGCGATGCCTTCAAGGAAGGGCTCGAGCGCGGCGAATGGGACCTCACGAAGATTGACCGCGACGAGCTGGCCCGCTCGCAGGCCACCCTCATCTTCGGCCAGATGAACGAGCCGCCCGGCGCGCGCAGCAATGTGGCGCTCACGGGGCTGGCCGTGGCCGAGTACTTCCGCGACCAGGGCAACGACATCCTGTTCTTCGTCGACAACATCTTCCGCTTCACCCAGGCCGGGTCCGAAGTGTCGGCCCTCTTGGGGCGCATGCCGTCGGCCGTAGGCTACCAGCCCACCCTGGCCACCGACATGGGCAAGATGCAGGAACGCATCACCTCCACCCGCCAGGGGTCCATCACCTCCGTGCAGGCCGTGTACGTGCCCGCCGACGACCTCACCGACCCCGCCCCCGCCACCACCTTCACCTTCCTCGATGCCACCACGGTGCTCGACCGCAAGATATCCGAGCTGGGCATCTACCCCGCCGTGGACCCGCTGGCATCCACCTCGCGCGTGCTCGACCCCAACGTGGTGGGCGAGGCGCACTACAACACCGCCCAGCAGGTGAAGCAGCTGCTGCAACGCTACCGCGACTTGCAGGACATCATCGCCGTGCTCGGCATGGAGGAACTCTCCGAGCAGGACAAGCTCACCGTGAACCGCGCACGCCGCGCCCAACGATTCGCCTCGCAGCCCTTCTTCATGTCCGAGGCCTTCACCAACGTGCCGGGCGTGATGGTCTCCATCGAAGACACCATCAAGGGCTTCGACATGATTGTACGCGGCGAGGTGGACGACCTGCCCGAACAGGCCTTCCTCAACGTGGGCACCATCGAAGAGGCCATGGAAAAGGCCAAACGGATGAAAGCCGAGGGGTGAAAGGAAAAAGTTGAAAGGGAAAAGGAGAAATAGTTGAAAGGATAAAGGAAAAAGGGAAAAGGAGAAATAGTTGAAAGGGAAAAGGATAAAGTAAATAGGAGAAGGGAATAAAGGAGAAAGGGAAAAGGATATAGTAGAAAAAGGGAAAAGGGAAAAAGGGAATGCCCGTAGAGGCGGATAGCCTTCCGCCCTCCGTCCAAGGCCAACGGCCTTGAGGCTCTCAGCATAGGGCAAGCATGGACGGCCAACCCCGCCCGTTACTCGCTCCCCCGCTCCCGCTGGAGCCCCCCTGCCCGCTCCCCGCTCCTCGCTCCCCGCTACTATAATACAGACGACATGAACGTACGCATCCTGTCAGCCGAACGCAACCTCTACACGGGTGAAGCCTCCGCCGTGACCCTGCCGGGCATGACGGGCCTCTTCACCGTGCTCGACCACCACGCCCCGCTCATCGCCGGGCTGCGGGCGGGCACCGTGCGCTGCACCCGGACGGACGGCACCGAGGTGCCCGGCATCGACATTGCGGGAGGCTGCGTGCTGGTGGCCGACAACCAAGTAACCGTGTGCGCGGAATGACAACCCGAAGCAACGACATACGCATCACGCCCCTCGTGGCTGCCACCGTGGTGCTCGCCGCCGCGCTCACCGCCGCGCTGGTGGCGGGGCGGGAAGTGCTGTTCGCCGCGCGGCCGCCCTACACGTGGAGCATGGTGCTGGCCGTCACCCTCGGCCTCTTCGAGGTGGGCAGCCTGCTGTGGGTGCGCAGCGGACTGCGGCAGTCCAACGCGTCATACACCGTGCGCATCTACATGGCCCTGAAAGTGGTGAAGCTCATGCTCTTCCTCGGCCTGGTGGTGGGCTACTGGGCCGATGTGGAAACGGGCACGAAAGAGTTCGTGTCCACGGCGGCGGGCATCTACCTCATCTACCTGATGTGGGACACGTATTGCCTCGTCACCCTGGAGAAAAAGAACAAAAAAGCGGAGTGCCAACAGCGGACAGCCAAGGACCGGCAGCGAATAGCGACCCAACCCGCTACCGGGCGGAAGCCTACCCCTACCCGCTACTCGCTACCGGCTACTAAAGAAGACTATATGAACAGACATACCGACATATTCGCACGCATCGCGACCCTGCTGGCCCTGCTGCTGGCCGGCCCCCTTGCCGCCCGGGCGGCGGACGGGGAACAGGCCGGGGAGGTCAACCCGCAGGCCGTCGTGCTGGAGCACCTGGCCGACTCCTACGGCTGGCACATCGCCACGGTGGGCGATGCGGATATCGCCATCCCCCTGCCCGTCATCGTGCGGGGAGCGGACGGCGGCTGGCACCTCTTCTCCTCCGCCCACCTGCACGGCGCGAAGGGCTCCTACGAGGGCTTCCACATCGCCAGCGAGGGCAAGCACAAGGGCAAAATCGTCGAAACCCTCCCCGGCGGCGAGGAGGTGCGCCCGCTCGACCTCTCGCTCACCAAGAACGCCGCCGCCCTGCTCATCAGCAGCGCGTTGCTCGTGACCGTCGTCATGGGGTGCGCCCGCTGGTACAAGCGGCGCGAAGCACACCCCGAGCAGGCCTCGCCCCACGGCTTCGTGGCTTTCATGGAGATGGTCATCATGGACATCGTGAACAGCGTCATCAAGCCTTCCATCGGCCCGCGCTACCGCCGGTATGCGCCCTACCTGCTCACGCTGTTCTTCTTCATCATCTGCAACAACCTGCTGGGGCTGATACCCATATTCCCCGGCGGGGCGAACATCACGGGCAACATCGCCGTCACGTTCACGCTGGCCTTGGGTTCGTTCATCGTGGTCAACCTCTTCGCCACGAAGGGTTATTGGAAGGACATCTTCTGGCCCGACGTGCCCACGTGGCTCAAAGTGCCCGTGCCGCTCATGCCCGCCATCGAGTTCATCGGCATCTTCACCAAGCCGTTCGCCCTCATGATTCGTCTGTTTGCCAACATCCTGGGCGGCCATGCGGTGGTGCTGGGGCTGGTGTGCGTCATCTTCGTCACCGCCAAGCTGGGCGCGGGGCTCAACGCGGGCATCGGCTTCGTGGCCGTGGTGCTCAACATATTCATCGACTTCCTCGAACTGCTCGTGGCCTACATCCAGGCCTACGTGTTCACGCTGCTCACCGCCGTGTTCATCGGCCTGTCGCAGGTGGAAGAGCACCACGCCTGACGGGCGCGGGAGCGGGGCAGGCAGGAAGCCGCACGCGCATTGTTCATTATTAATTGTTAATTGTTAATTAAATAGAGCTATGTTACTATCTATCTTATTGCAAATGACGACAGGAGCCGGGCTAGCCAAAATCGGCGCGGCATTGGGAACGGGACTGGCCGCCATCGGGGCGGGCATCGGCATCGGTAAAATCGGCGAGGCGGCCATGGAAGGCATCGCCCGCCAGCCCGAAGCCTCCGGCGACATCCGCATGAACATGATCATCGCCGCCGCGCTCGTCGAAGGGGTGGCCTTCTTCGCCGTGGTGGTGTGCGGGTTCATCCTGTAGACAGGGGCGAGGAGCGAGGAGCAAGAGGCAAGCAGGAGCGAAAAATCTTCCGCACCGCCCAACCCTCCTCCCGTCCAAGGCCAACGGCCTCAGCATAGTGCGGCACCCGGCATAGGGGCAACGCCCTATGCCCAAGGAGCAAGAGGCAAGTAGGAACGAACAATCTTCCGCACAGCCCCAACCCTCCTCCCGTCCAAGGCCAACGGCCTTGCGGCACTCAGCATAGGGCAACGCCCTATGAACAGAGGCAAGGAGTAAGAAGCAAGCCCGCCCAAGGCCAACGGCCTTGCAGCACTCAGCATAGGGCAACGCCCTATGAACAGAGGCAAGAGCCACGCCGCAAGGCCGGCGGCCTTGTGGCACTCCGCATGGGGCAACGCCCTATGGCAACAGGTGTTTAGCATCGCAAAACATTAAAGACAAGGCATATGAGTTTACTGACCCCCGACCCCGGGCTGCTGTTCTGGATGCTGCTGTCGTTCGGCATCGTGGTGTTCGTGCTGTGCAAATTCGGCTTCCCGGTCATCGTGCGCATGGTGCACAAGCGCGAGGACTACATCGACCGTTCGCTGGCCGCCGCCAAGGAAGCACAGGCCCAGCTGGCCAACATCCGGCAGGAAAGCGACCGCATGCTGCAACAGACACGCGCCGAACAGGCACGCCTGCTCGACGAGACACGCCACCTGTGCGACGACCTCAAGGCACAGGCCCGCGAAGCCGCCGAAGCCGAAGCCGCCAAGCTCCGCGCCGAAGCGCAACAGGCCATCCGTCAGGAAAAGGAACAGGCCCTGCGCGAACTCCGCGCCCAAGTGGCCGACCTCAGCGTGCGCATGGCCGAACGCGTGCTGCGCGAGGAACTGAAAGACAAGGAAGGGCAGCTGCACCTCATCGACCGCCTGCTCGACGACGTACAAACGAACTAATGAGATAGCCTATGAACGCCGGAATCCTCCCATCGCGCTACGCGCAAGCCATCTTCGGCTACGCCACCGGTTGCCGGGCCGAAGACCAGGTGTACGACGACCTCTGCCGCCTGGCCGGTGCCTTCGCACGCGTGGAAGCGTTGCGCAAGCTGGCGGCCAGCCCCCTGCTGCCCGCCGCCGACAAGGCATCGGCCCTGCTGGCCGCCTGCGGCAAGACGGAGGCCGACGACAGCCCCACCGCCCGCATCGTGCGCATGGTGGCCGCCAACAGGCGGGCCGACCGCATGGGCGCAATAGCCCAAGCCTACATCGACCTCTACCGGCACAGCAAGGGCATACAGCCCGCCCGCGTCACCACCCCCACCCCCCTTGGCCGACAGCACCGCCCGCAAGATAGAAGCCCTCGTGGCGCGCACCACCGGGTGCCGCAGCGTGATGCTCCAGGCCGACACCGACCCCGCGCTCATCGGCGGCTTCGTGCTGCGCGTGGGCGACCGCCTGCTCGATGCCAGCGTGGGCAAGCAGCTGGCCCGCATGAGGCAGAACCTGACCGATTAAAAGAAAAACTAAGTAGCTGTTCAAAATTAATTATTATCATATTGTGCGCTATTTTGGAGATGTTTTTTCCTGTCCGAAGAGGGAGTGTAGCGGGCTACACGACCGATGAGACAGGGAAAAACAGCCCAAAAGAGCGCACAAGAGGATAATAAAGTAAACGGACGGCTACGGGTGTTAACAATTACGTTTAATTTTGAATAGCTACTTATTTATGGCAAAAATCAACGTAAGCGAAGTAACCGACATACTGAAACTGCAACTGGAAAAAGCCGACCTCGGCGTGCAGTTCGAAGAAACGGGCCGCGTGCTCCAGGTAAGCGACGGCGTGGTACGCATCTACGGGCTGACCCACGTGGAAGCAGGCGAACTGGTGGAATGCGAAGGCGGGGAAATGGCCGTGGTGATGAACCTGGAGCCGGACAACATCGGCGGCGTGCTGCTGGGCCATGCCGACCGCGTGAAGGAGGGCGACACCGTGCGCCGCACGGGCCGCATCGCCTCCATCCCCGTGGGCGAGGGACTGCTCGGCCGCGTGGTCACACCCCTGGGCCAGCCCATCGACGGCCGCGGCGCCATCGCGGGCGAACGCATCGACATGCCCCTCGAAAGGAAAGCACCCGGGGTCATATTCCGCCAGCCCGTGAGCGAACCGCTCCAGACGGGCATCAAGGCCATCGACGCGATGATTCCCATCGGACGCGGCCAGCGCGAGCTCATCATCGGCGACCGCCAGACAGGCAAGACCGCCATCGCCATCGACACCATCATCAACCAGCGCGCGCTCTACGAAGCCGGACAGCCCATCTACTGCATCTACGTGGCCATCGGGCAGAAAGCTTCCAGCGTGGCCGACATCGTGCACACGCTCGAACGGCACGGCGCCCTCCCCTACACCACCGTGGTGGCCGCCACCGCCGCCGACCCCGCAGCCCTGCAATACTACGCCCCCTTCGCCGGAGCCGCCATCGGCGAATACTTCCGCGACACCGGGCGGCACGCACTGGTCATCTACGACGACCTCTCCAAGCAGGCCGTGGCCTACCGCGAAGTGTCGCTGCTGCTGCGCCGCCCCTCCGGCCGCGAAGCCTACCCGGGCGACATCTTCTACCTGCACTCCCGCCTGCTCGAACGCGGCGCGCGCATCATCGACAACGATGCCGTGGCCGCCACGATGAACGACCTCCCCGCCGTGCTCCAAGGCAAGGTGCGGGGCGGAGGCTCGCTCACCGTGCTGCCCATCATCGAGACGCAGGCGGGCGACATATCGACCTACATCCCCACCAACGTCATCTCCATCACCGACGGGCAGATATTCCTCGAAACCGGACTCTTCAACGCGGGCACGCGCCCGGCCATCAACGTGGGCATCTCCGTGTCGCGCGTGGGCGGCAACGCACAGCTGAAAGCGATGAAGAAAGTGGCCGGCACAATGAAGACCGACCAGGCCCAGTACCGCGAGCTCGAAGCCTTCTCCAAGTTCGGCAGCGACATGGACCCCGCCACCAAGGCCATCATCGACAAGGGGCAGCGCAACGCCCGCTTGCTCATACAGAAGCAATACCACGCCCTGCCCGTGGAAAAGGAAATCGCCATCATCTACGCCGGCACGCGCGGCCTGCTCGCCCAGGTGCCCGTGGAGCGCGTGGCCGACTTCGAGCAGCAATACCTCGACCTGCTCGACACCAAATACCGCCACGAGGTGCTCGACAAGCTGCGCGACGGCATCCTCGACGACGACGTGGAAGCACGCCTGCGCGAAACCGCCGCCACCGTGGCCGGACAATACAAGTAAGCTACGAGCTACAAGCTACGAGCTACAAGCTACGAGCTACAAGTGCCATGCGGGATGTGGCGGAAGCCTCGGAGCAAACGACTTGTAGCTCGTAGCTCGTAGCTTGTAGCTAAAAAAAACTATTCACTGGAAAAATGGCTTCGCTCAAAGAAATAAAGAACCGCATCAACGCCACCTCCTCCACGCAGAAGGTGACCTCGGCCATGCGCATGGTAGCCTCGGCCAACCTCAGCCGGGTGCAGGCCCGCATCAACACCTTCCGCCCCTACCAGGAAGCCTACGCCCGCATCCTGCAAGCCCTGCTCGCCTCCTCGCCCGACACGGACTCGCCCCTGGCCGCCACGCGCGAGGTGCGCCACGCCACCCTCGTGGCCCTGGCCGCCGACTCGGGCCTGTGCGGCGCATTCAACGCCAACATCCTCCGCCTGCTCGACGAACAGGCCGGCACCCTGCGCCAGGCGGGCATCGGGCTCACCCTCATCCCCATCGGCAAAAAGGCCGCCGAGCACGCGCGGAAAACATACACCGCCGACAACGCCGATGCCCCCTGCCCCACCGCCCACGCGGGATTCGACACGGCAAAAGCCCTCGCCGACCGCCTCATGCGCGACTTCCTGGACGGCAAGACCGACCGCGTGATGCTGCTGCACAACCACTACGTGAACAACGTGCACCAGACGCCCGCCGCCGTGCAGCTGCTGCCGCTCGCCTTCGAACAGCCCGGCGAAACGGCAACACCCGACCCCGCCCCCGACTACCTGCTCGAACCGGGACGCGACGAGCTGCTGCGCCGCCTGGCACCCGACATCGTGCACAACCGCCTGTACCTCGCCATGCTCGACTCCTCGCTGGCCGAATACGCCGCCCGCATGGTGGCCATGCAGATTGCCACCGACAACGCCGACGACCTGCTCTCCGACCTCAACATCCAGTACAACAAGCAACGCCAGCAGAAAATCACCAACGAACTGCTCGACATCGTGGGCGGCGCGGCGGCGCTGGAATAGACCATTTACAATTTGACTATTGACAATTGACAATTGACCGCCTGCGCCGGATTTCCGTGCCTGCGCAACCAAATTTCCGCCATAACGCAACAAAAATTCCGTACCGACGCAACGAAAATTGCATCGGTACGGAATTTTTTTATGCCATGCAGAAGGGATGCGGCGGACGCGGAGTGGCAGGGGAGGGACACAGAGCTTCACATAGTTTTTCTTCGCCTGGCATCTTTAGAAAGCACACATCGTTTGTCCCGAAGCTCCGCACCGGGATTTGGGGCTACTATTGCCGGCCTGAAGCCGTCGAGGCATTTCCCGGTCGCGGCACCCCTGTGCCGCGACAAGCTATGTGCGCTTCCTAAAAAGCAGTAGCAAAGGAAAAACTATGTGCCACTCTGTGACCCCATCCGTGCCACTCTGTGACCCCATCCGTGCCGCTCTGTGACCCCATCCGCGCCGCTACGTGACCTCAACGTACCGCGCCGCACGCAAGGTCAGCGGCCGCCCCGCACCGGCAGGAACAGCACCGCGTCCGCCGTGAGGGCCGCGGCCGTGCCCTCGTCGGACACTTCCACGTAGGCACCCGCCCCCGCGCCGAGGCGCATCCGCCCCAGGCGTATCCATTCGCCCTGCGTCTGCCCCTCAATCAGCACGGACGCTTGTCTATCATCTCTTTCCACACTTCGCGGCCATCGCTCCAGGCCACGGCCATCGTGCCCGACTCGTCGCCCGGGTAGGGCTTGGGGAAATACAGGTAAACCTCGTATTCGCCCGCCTCCACGATTTCGGGCATGTAGCGGGCCACGAGCCGCCCCTCGCCCTTGCGGGCGGTGAGGAAGTCGCGCCCGTAGCTGCGGTGCGGGTCGTTGTCGCGCCGCCACCGGCCGGTAAGGGTCACGTGCGATGCGTCGTCATTGTCCACCAATATCTCGGGCGTGCTGCCGTCGGCCAGGGGGTCGGCCTGCATGGTGCGGCTGATGTCGATGGCCTGCACGTCCTGCACCGCCACCCCGGTGTCGATGGCCCGGCACGCCGCCACCGCCGCCGCCTGCCCCAGCACCATGAACACGGGCTCCATGCGGATGGACCCGTAGGCGATGTGCGAGGCCGACAGGCACACGGGCACCAGCAGGTTGCGCGCCTCGCCCCGGCGCGGCACGATGGCACGGTACGAGACGGGATACGGGGGAAATCCGCCCACTTCCACGTTGCCCTCGTTCTTCACCACGCCGTCCACCACCAGGCGGTCGCAGTTGTGCGAGTCCATCGTGTAGGCCGCCCAGGCCACGGGGTCGTCCACCACCTCGCGCCCCGTGCAGTGGTGCTCGGTCATCACCACGTCGGCCACCATGCGCCGCGCCTCGCGCACGTACAGCTGGTGCGTCCAGTGGCCGTTGTCCGTATATTCATCCTTGGGGTAGCCCCACTTCAGCATCTCGCGGCGGAACTGCTCCGGCACGCGCTCGTCGTGACCCAGGAAGTAGAACATGCCTTTCGTGTAATCCTCGTGCGCCTTCCAGATTTCCGCCCTGCGCTCGTAGCTGGCTTCGGGGTACTCCCAGTTCATGCCGATCATGTCGGTGGAGATGCCGCCGCCGTTGTTGATGTCCGTCTTGCGGTTGGGCATCCGGCTCCAGATGAAGTAGTCGTACACCGAGCGGCGGGGCGACACCTCGTGCAGGCGCAGCATCAGCTCGTAGCGGGCCGGGTCGTAGTTGTCGGGCCGGGTGATGGGCACCATGTTGTCCGGGTCGTCGGTCAGGCACACGCGGAAATTGTAAGCCTGCACCTTGCGGTCGCCCGAGCCGGTGGGAGCCAGCGTGTCGCTGCCCACGCCCCATATCAGCCCGCTGGCCGGGTTGCCCGGTTCCACGTAGGGGTCGATGGGGTCCCAGAACTGGTGCCCGCGCATCAGCTGCACGCCGTTGTACGTCTCGCCGTACACGCTGTTGGCCTCGCGCCCCACGGTGTAGGTCACGCCCGCCCGCGCCATGAGGTCGCCCTCGTAGGTGCAGTCGATGAACATGCGGGCACGCACCGTGCGGTTGGTGGCCTGCGCCGGGGCGGGCGAATGCTCCAGCTCGATGGAGCCGATGCCCCCGTCGCGCATCTGCACCCCGTGCAGGCGGTAGTCGTAGAGCACCTCCACGCCCGCGCGTTCCACGTAGCCGTTGAGCGTGCGCTCGGCCACCGAAGGCTCGAACACCCACTGCTCCAGCTTGCCGTAGTGGCTGCCCAGGCGGCGGTAGAAGTCGCGCGCCAGCCCGGTGACCACGTACTTGTTGCCGATGTCGGTGTAGCCCAGCCCGCCCGAGGTCATGCCGCCGAGGTGCCGCCCCGGCTCCACGAGCAGCACCGACTTGCCCTCCATGGCCGCCGTGTAGGCCGCCATCACCCCCGCCGCCGTGCCGCCGTACACGCACACGTCCACCTCGCGCCACGCGCCTCCCCGGCCCGTGCACCCCGCCAGCACGAGGCACACGGCCACGAGGGGGGAAAAAGAATTTATACAAGATTTTCATACCAATAAAAAGATGTTTTGTTTTAACGCAAAGATAAGGAAAGATGATGGAAAAAATTTGCCCCCATCTTCAAAAAACGCAATACCAGGACAGCCACATGCACATCTTGAACAACACAGCCACGCCGCCAACACACCTGTCGCATTTCCCACACATAAAAGCTAAACAACATCTCCCTGCACCAATCTCAGGTTCAAGCCATATCCGCAATTTGCCCGCGTCCGCCAATATCCGTATATTTACGGCGCAAAACAATTTCACCAAACGACAACCATCCCGATGAAAAAGCCATTCCTCCTCCTGCTGTGCCTTGCGCCCTTGTGGCTGCGCGGGGCCGACGTGTGGGTGGAAGCCGAGAGCTTCCGCGACAAAGGCGGCTGGGTGCTCGACCAGCAGTTCATGGACCTCATGGGGTCGCCCTACCTCATGGCACACGGCATGGGGCAACCCGTGGCCGACGCACGCACCACGGTGCGCTTCGACCAGGACGGCACGTACCACGTGTACGTGCGCACGTACAACTGGACCTCGCCCTGGCACGACGGCGAAGGCCCCGGCGCATTCACCCTGTCGGTCAACGGCCACCGCGCAGGCGGCACGCTGGGCACCGCGGGCGATGCCTGGCAATGGCAACCCGCCGGACGGGTGCGCGTGCGGGCAGGCGAAGCCACGCTGGCCTTGCACGACCTCACGGGCTTCGACGGCCGGTGCGACGCCATCTACTTCACCACCGACCCCGCCACCCTGCCGCCCGCCGGCGGCGACGCGCTGGCCGCCTTCCGCCGCGGCAAGGTGAACCCCACCGCCCACGTGGCCACGCACGAGGGCTACGACCTGGTGGTGGCGGGCGGAGGCGTGGCGGGCATCTGCGCCGCCCTCTCGGCCGCACGGCTGGGCTGCCGGGTAGCCCTGGTCAACGACCGCCCCGTGCTGGGCGGATGCAACAGCTCGGAAGTGCGGGTGCACCTCGGCGGGCGCATCGAGGCGGGACGGTACAAGCAACTGGGCAACCTCATCAAGGAAATAGGCCCCACGCGGGGCGGCAACGCCCAGCCAGCCGACTACTACGAGGACGACAAGAAACTACAGGCCGTGCAAGCCGAGCCGCGCATCACGCTGTACCTCAACTGCCGTGTGACGGGCGTGGAGATGGACGGACGGCGCATCGCCGCCCTGCGCGCGCAACACACCGAAACGGGCGAGGAAATGCGACTGGGCGGCTCGTGCTACGCCGACTGCACGGGCGACGGCACCTGGCGGGAGCCGACTGGCGCATGGGGCGCGAGGCACGCCACGAACGGCGGAAGGCCGCCGCCCCCTGGTGGCCGACAGCCTCACCATGGGCGCGTCCGTGCAATGGTACTCGGTGGAAGAGCCGCGCCCGTGCCGCTTCCCGCCGTTCCGCTACGGGGCGGACTTCAACGCCGGAAACGCCCGCCGCGTCACCATGGGCGAATGGACATGGGAAACGGGCATGGGACGCGACCAGGTAGCCGAAGCGGAACGCATACGCGACTACGGCCTGCTGGTGGTGTACTCCAACTGGAGTTTCCTGAAAAACGAGCTGAAGGACGATGCCTTCGCACGCCGCCGCTTAGGCTGGGTGGCCTACGTGGCAGGCAAGCGCGAGTCGCGCCGACTGCTGGGCGACTACGTGCTGAAGCAGGACGACCTGTGCAAGCACGTGTTCCACGAAGACGGCTCGTTTGCCACCACCTGGTCCATCGACCTGCACCACCCCGACTCGGCCAACGCCGCGCAGTTCCCCACCGGCAGCTTCATCTCCGTCGACCGGCACATCCCCATCCACCCCTACGCCGTGCCCTACCGCTGCCTGTACTCGCGCAACACGGACAACCTCTTCATGGCGGGGCGCAACATCAGCGTGACGCACGTGGCCCTGGGCACCGTGCGCGTGATGCGCACCACGGGCATGATGGGCGAGGTGGTGGGCATGGCGGCCTCGCTGTGCCGCCGCTACGGCATCACGCCCCGCGAGGTGTACCAGCACCACCTGCCCGAACTGCAAGCCCTGATGCGCCAAGGCACCGGCCGACAGGGCCTGCCGAACAACCAGCTGTACAACGAGGGCAACACCTTGGGAGAAGTAGGCGAGGAGTGAGAGGCAAGGGGCAAGGGACGGGTAACGGGACACCCCCGTGCCTGCGCGGCCAAATTTCCGCCCTAACGCAACAAAAATTCCGTACTGACGCAATTTTCGTCGCGTCGGTACGGAATTTTTTATGCCATGCAGAAGGGATGCGGCGGACGCGGAGTGGCACAGAGTTTTCAGGCGAAGAAAAACTCTGTGCCGCTCCGTGTCCCCTCCATGTTTCCTCAATCTGCACCTGTCCTGCTATCAGCGGGAAAAGGTCACGGCAGCGCGATGGTGCGCGGGTCGGTGGTGGGGCCATCGACGCATGGGGTCGATGAACACCACCCGCTCATCGCCCGTGGCGGTGGT
>VOFD01002238.1_pt1 | contig 40677 bp, 55 predicted proteins | sample 5384101 | NCBI WGS metagenome assembly VOFD01 (sample SAMN12384723, study PRJNA508395) | human gut metagenome | isolation source: healthy gut C | host: Homo sapiens
GTATATTCGCTGTCCGTACTAAAGAGAATGCGACGATGAAAGATTTGCTCGGTTCGTTGGCTTTCGGTACGAACCTTAGCTCCGTGCTTATTGTTGCAGCTACATTCTTAATCCTGTGGTTCTTGCAGCTTGATAATTGGATTTTGATTTCTTGTGCCGTAGTAGTCGGCCTGCTGGTCGGCATTGTCATCGGACGTTCTACGGAATATTACACCTCCCAATCCTATCGTCCTACACAAAAGTTGAGCGAGAGCGGTAAGACGGGACCTGCGACTGTCATTATTTCCGGTATAGGGTTGGGTATGCTTTCAACGGCTATTCCTGTGATCGCAGTGGTTGTCGGTATCATAGCTTCCTATTTGTTAGCTTCCGCAGGTGATTTTGCCAATGTCGGTATGGGACTGTATGGTATCGGTATTGCAGCTGTCGGTATGCTTTCTACCTTAGGTATCACATTGGCAACGGATGCTTACGGGCCGATTGCGGATAATGCGGGGAGGTAATGCGGAAATGTCCGGCCTGGGTGCTGAAGTTCGCAAACGTACTGATGCGCTCGACTCGTTGGGAAATACGACTGCGGCTACCGGAAAAGGTTTTGCGATAGGTTCCGCTGCACTGACAGGCTTGGCTTTGCTGGCTTCTTATATTGAAGAAATCCGAATCGGTCTGACACGTCTTGGTAATGTGGACCTGACTTTTGCAGATGGAAGTTCTATCAGCGTAGCAAATGCCACTTTTATCGACTTCATGGATTATTACGAAGTACACTTGATGAATCCGAAAGTACTTTCGGGCATGTTCCTCGGTTCAATGATGGCTTTCCTGTTTTGTGGTTTGACAATGAATGCAGTAGGACGTGCGGCAGGACACATGGTTGACGAAGTGCGCCGCCAGTTCCGTGACATAAAGGGTATTCTGACTGGAGAGGCCGAGCCGGATTACGAACGTTGTGTTGAAATATCGACAAAGGGTGCGCAGCGTGAGATGGTTATTCCTTCCTTGATTGCTATTGTTGCTCCGATTCTTACAGGATTTATCTTTGGTGTTCCCGGCGTACTCGGTCTGCTGATTGGTGGCTTGAGCAGTGGTTTCGTATTGGCTATCTTTATGGCCAATGCAGGCGGTGCGTGGGATAATGCGAAGAAATATGTAGAAGAGGGGAACTTTGGAGGCAAAGGCGGTGAAGTGCATAAAGCAACCGTAGTAGGAGATACAGTAGGTGATCCGTTTAAAGATACCTCCGGTCCGAGCTTGAATATTTTGATAAAGCTTATGAGTATGGTCGCCATTGTGATGGCAGGACTTACTGTTGCTTGGAGTTTATTCTAAAAAGCAGAAGAGAAATAAGAAAAAGGAGACAAAACAAGTCTCCTTTTTCTTATTTGAATTACCTTTGTGTCAAAATAGAAGCAATAAATATGTTATTACCTTATTTGAACGAGAATCTGATTGAGGCCGGATGTGATGAGGCCGGTCGTGGGTGTTTGGCGGGAGCGGTATATGCTGCTGCAGTTATTCTTCCGAAGGATTTTAAGAATGAACTGTTGAATGATTCCAAACAACTGACGGAAAAGCAACGTTATGCATTACGTGAGGTAATAGAGAAAGAAGCGATTGCTTGGGCGGTTGGCATTGTGTCACCGGAAGAAATTGATGAAATAAATATCCTGCGGGCTTCTTTTCTGGCGATGCATCGTGCAGTGGACCAGTTGTCCACCCGTCCCCAACATTTACTGATCGACGGTAATCGTTTCACTAAATACCCCGGTGTTCCTCATACTACAGTAGTGAAAGGAGACGGGAAATATCTTTCAATAGCAGCAGCTTCTATTTTAGCCAAAACATATCGAGACGATTATATGAACCGCCTTCACGAAGAATTTCCGTATTATGATTGGGACCACAATAAAGGTTATCCAACTAAGAAACATCGTGCCGCCATTGCCGAACGTGGCACTACTCCTTACCATCGCATGACGTTCAACCTGTTGGGAGATGGACAGTTGACTTTGAACTTCTAAGGTCGCTTTATTTCATTTTGCACATATTTTCTACATTTTTTTTGCAGAATAAGCACGATTTTGTTACGGATAACCGTGAAATTGTTCCGTTTAGGCTAAAAAAAAGTGTTGCCTAGTGCTTTTATTTGTTATTGAAATGCTATATCTTTGCGAACAATAATAAGAATTAAAAAGTTTAAAATCATGGCAACGAACAAGCTATTATGGTCTTCTAAGCTCATTGGGGTATTTTTTATTATGTTGGTTTGCACTCTTTCTGCAAATGCACAGTTTTTACGTACTTCCTATTTCATGGAAGGTACTCACTATCGTCAACAACTGAATCCGGCTTTAACACCGACTAAAGGTTACTTCAATCTTCCGGTGATCGGTGCTGTCAATGCAACGGTTGGTTCTACTTCGTTAGGTTATCAGGATATCATTGACATTATTGATGATGGCGATGATTTCTACACTAAACCGGATTTCATGAATCGTCTGAAAGATAATAATAAACTGAATGTAAACTTCAGTACAGAAATTCTTTCTGCAGGATGGTATAAAGGAAAAAACTTCTGGTCATTCAATATTGGTCTTCGTACAGATATTGGTGCTAACCTGACAAAGAATATGTTTACCTTCTTGAATGAGATGGAAACAGTTGAAGAAAACTGGAGAAATAGTAACTATGATATTAGTGGTCAGCAATTGAATATCAATGCTTATACTGAAGTTGGTTTAGGACTTTCACGTCAGATTAATAACCGTTTGACGGTTGGTGCTAGAGTGAAAGCTTTATTGGGTATTGGCAACATGGAGTTGAAACTTAATAAAGTTGCGATGAATGCTAATTTGCCTAGTGATGCCCGTATTAATCAATTACAGGATCCAGCATATTTATCTAGTTTGGGTGTTGACGATATTACGAAGTTAAGAAGTGAAATTGAGGGCTACCATGCTAATCTGGCAGTAGATGCTCATTTGGAAAGTTCTTTCAAAGGATTGAATTTGAAAAAGGAAGATGGACAGGATTATATTAGTGATTTCGAATTTGAGAGCAAAGACATGGGAATCGCAGGTTACGGCTTCGGTATTGACTTGGGAGCGTCTTACAAGATTATGGATAATCTGACTGTATCTGCTTCTATTTTGGACTTGGGGTTTATATCATGGTCGAAAAGTAGCACTCAAATAGCTAATGCTAAAGCAGCAGGCATTGATATGAAGGGAAGTGACTACACATCAGGTATTGATCCTAATAATATCCCTGGAAGTATTACTGCTATTGAAAATAACATAAAGGATTTGCAGACGGATGCTAATGGATATATGGAGCGTGTTAGTGGCGGTGACGTACTTGACTATGAAATGTTGCAACTTAGAACGGAAGAAGCAAGCAAGTCCCGTAAATCTCGTCTTGCTTCTACCCTAGTATTAGGTGCAGAATATGGATTCTTCAATAACAAATTAGCAGTAGGTGTATTGTCAACAACTCGTTTTGTACAGCCTGATGCTCTTACAGAATTAACATTCTCTGCAAACTACCGTCCGAAAAGCTGGTTCAATGTAGCACTTAGCTACTCAGCTATCCAGTCAGCAGGTAAATCTTTCGGTCTGGGTCTGAAATTAGGTCCTCTGTTTGTCGGAACTGACTATATGTTCTTAGGTAAGAACTCTAACTCTGTGAACGGATTCGTTGGAGTTTCTATTCCGTTGGGCGGAAGAAAAGCAAATAAAGAAGGATAAGATATTTTAATTTCTCTCTCTAAACATTCTCTTTTAATTAATTCTCTATCGAATAAAAAAACGTATAATTTACAGCTTACCGTCTTAGAGTCCTCTAAAGGATCACAGATGGTGAGCTGTTGTTTTTTTGTATTAGAACCATTTTATCTTCCGGAATATCACAAATGCAAGAGTTGACAATCCAATGGAGAAGAGTACAATCAAAGAGAAAGCGAAGGGTACCTCTTCCAGATGAATATCCACATTCATACCATAGAAACTGGCAATCAATGTCGGGAGCATCAGGACGATGGATAAACTTGTCATACGTTTCATGATCGTATTCACGTTATTGGAGATAATAGAGGCAAAAAGCATCCATTGTTCCCGTGAGAATATCACTGTAAATATTCACCGTGTTAAGTGCCTGTTTCAATTCGATAATAACATCCTCCACAAGTTCTGTGTCCAGATAATCCGTATCCTGGAAGATAGTTCTTAACTTTCCTATCATTACTTCATTTCCGCGGATGGAAGTGTTGAAGTAGACAAGTGTTTTCTGCAGTCTCATCAGCCGGAGCAGGTCCTCGTTGCGGATGCTTCGCTCCAGTTCCTTTTCTGCGGCGCTGATGTCTATGTTTATCTGCTTTAGATACTTCAGGAACCACACGGCAGAAGAATAGATGATCCGGAGAATCAGATCCAGTTTGTTGCGCACAACAATCCCTTTTCGGCGGGTGTGTTCAATAAAATCCGGTAATAGATCAGTGTTATGATAACAGACGGACACAATGATCTCATTGTTGGTGATGATACCAATTGGTACGGTGCTGAAAGGCAGAGTGCTGTTTTGCGCAATCTGTACAGGGATACGAAGAATGGTCAGTAGCCAGTTGTCTTCCGTATCCGTACGCGGACGTTCGTCCGTATCGGCTATGTCATTAAGAAATGATTCGGGTACGTTGAGAGTTTGAGTTAGAAATTCAAAGTCATCGTTATTCGGGCATACTACATTTACCCAGCTGTTAGGAAGCCATTGAGCTTTTTCCACAAAGCCAGCTTCACAATAAAGATATTTTCTCATCTTATTGCCTCCTTTCGTTTGTTTGACACGAGCAGAGGCATCAAGTTTCAATGACTCTGTTCGCTTTAATTAATACTAGTTGTGCACGTTCGCGGGTTTGAATCGTCCATATTTCTATGATTTTATTTTTAAAGCGATGCAAAGGTACGGAAAGAAGTAGGTTCCGCCTTTTTGTATCGTGTTTTTCGATCAATATATTGAAAGTACTTTTACAAAGTAAGAAAAACATCCATAGCCTGGTGCACTTCTGCCCTGTAACTTAACATAGATTAAACGTTTACGTAATCATCTTTTTTGTACCTTTGCACCCGAAAATCAGAGTGATAATTTAAATATTGAAATATTATGAGTAAGAAAGCCCTTTTAATGATCCTCGATGGTTGGGGACTAGGCGACCAAAAGAAAGACGACGTAATCTTCAACACTCCCACTCCTTACTGGGATTATCTGATGAACAATTATCCTCATTCCCAACTTCAGGCAAGTGGTGAGAACGTAGGTTTGCCCGACGGACAGATGGGTAACTCGGAAGTAGGTCACTTGAATATCGGTGCCGGACGCGTGGTTTATCAGGATTTGGTGAAAATCAACCGCGCATGTGCTGACAACAGCATCCTGCAGAACCCCGAAATCGTTTCTGCTTTCTCTTACGCGAAAGAAAACGGAAAGAGCGTTCATTTCATGGGACTGACTTCCAACGGTGGCGTACACAGCTCAATGGTTCATCTTTTCAAACTTTGCGACATCTCCAAAGAATACGGCATCGACAATACATTCATCCACTGCTTCATGGACGGTCGTGACACTGACCCGAAGAGCGGCAAGGGATTTATCGAAGAACTTTCTGCACACTGTGAGAAATCTGCAGGCAAGATTGCTTCTATCATCGGCCGTTATTACGCTATGGACCGTGACAAACGCTGGGAACGTGTAAAAAGAAGCTTATGACCTGCTTGTAAACGGCATAGGTGAGAAAGCTACCGATATGGTTCAGGCCATGCAGGACTCTTATAATGCAGGTGTTACAGATGAATTCATCAAACCGATTGTGAATGCCAACTGCGACGGAACCATCAAAGAAGGTGATGTGGTTATCTTCTTCAACTACCGTAATGACCGTGCCAAAGAGTTGACTGTTGTATTGACTCAACAAGATATGCCGGAAGCCGGTATGCACACTATCCCGGGCCTGCAATATTACTGCATGACTCCGTATGATGCATCCTTCAAGGGTGTTCATATCCTGTTTGACAAAGATAATGTATCTAATACATTGGGCGAATATCTTGCTTCTAAAGGCTTGAGCCAACTTCATATCGCTGAAACAGAAAAGTATGCACACGTAACATTCTTCTTCAATGGTGGACGTGAAACTCCGTTTGACAAAGAAGATCGTATTCTTGTTCCTTCTCCCAAAGTGGCTACTTACGACTTGAAGCCGGAAATGAGCGCTTTCGAAGTAAAAAGACAAACTGGTGGCTGCCATCAACGAGAACAAATATGATTTCATCGTAGTGAACTTCGCTAACGGTGACATGGTAGGTCATACCGGTATCTACGAAGCAATCGAGAAGGCTGTTGTGGCTGTAGACGCTTGCGTGAAAGACGTAATCGAAGCTGCTAAGGCACAGGATTACGAAGCAATTATCATTGACCATGGTAATGCTGACCACGCTTTGAACGAAGACGGTACTCCTAACACTGCTCACTCTTTGAACCCTGTTCCTTGTGTTTATGTAACAGAGAACAAAGCTGCGAAAGTAGAAAACGGTCGTCTGGCAGATGTTGCTCCGACTATTCTCAAGATTATGGGGCTGGCTGTTCCGGCTGAAATGGACGGAAACGTTTTAATAAATTGAGAGTTGAGAATTAAAAATTAAGAAATGATAGCAAGGGATAATGTTATCCATACTAAGTCGTATGCGTTTGCTATTCGAATAGTAAACGCATACAAGTTTTTAGCAGAATCTGAAAAAAAGTTTGTTTTATCAAAACAGTTATTTCTCAATTTTTAATTCTCAATTTAAGATGATACAAATAGGTGATGTAGTAGTATCTCTTGATGTATTTCAGGAGAAGTTTCTTTGCGATCTGGGTGCCTGTAAGGGTGCTTGTTGCATTGAAGGGGATGCCGGTGCTCCGGTAGAGCTGGATGAGGTGATGGAGTTGGAAGAAGTTTTGCCGGTTATCTGGGACGAACTGGCTCCGGAGGCACGTGCGGTGATTGAAAAGCAAGGGGTGGTATATACGGATCAGGAAGGTGATTTTGTGACTTCTATTGTCAATAATAAGGACTGTGTGTTTACTTGTTATGATGAGAACGGTTGTTGTTATTGCGCAATCGAAAAGGCCTATCGAGCGGGAAAGACTGCTTTCTATAAACCGGTGTCCTGCCATCTTTATCCTATCCGCATAGGCGATTACGGGCCTTATAAGGCGGTGAATTATAATCGTTGGGACATATGCAAAGCAGCGGTTTTGCTGGGAAAAAAGAGAATCTTCCCGTATATCAGTTTCTGAAAGAGCCTTTAATCCGTAAGTTCGGTGAAGAATGGTACAAAGAACTGGTTACTGTTGCCGGAGAACTGAAAAAGCAACAATATATTTAAATTCTCTTCCGGTTCTTGCGTATGCAATATACCTGATATAGTAAAATACACAATGCGATAATAATTCCGCATGCCGGTATCATCCATACTTCCGGATGAATAATAATCAAGAAAATACAAGTGGCGATCACACAGGAAGTCAATACAATAAGAAACAACCTGATCTTTGCAAATAACGGATTAGGAGCAGTAGTTTTCATTTTCATAGTTATGTTTTCTTTGCTTTTTATGCAAGATAGTGATTTTGTATGGAAAACGTTTCTGCTGTTAGCTTTTATTAAGAGATAGGTAGTTGAACTATTCGAACATAAAGCCCCTTTGGGCAAAAGAAAAACGCCGATCGAAGGATGTTCCTTCGCCATCGGCGTTTCCTCGTTGTAAGATGTGAGGTTGGTTTATAAAAACGTAATTATTTAAATTATGTATCGATATTTGCATACGTTGCATTCTCTTCAATAAACTCGCGGCGTGGCCCTACATCTTCACCCATCAACATAGAGAAGATATAATCGGCTTCAGCAGCGTTGTCAATATTTACTTGTTTCAACATACGGTTTTCGGGGTCCATAGTTGTTTCCCACAACTGCTGTGCGTTCATTTCACCCAAACCTTTGTAGCGCTGTGTATGAATTGCACTTTCCGAACCGCCACCATAAGTGTCGATAAACTTCTGGCGTTGCGCATCTGTCCAGCAATACTCTTCTATTTTTCCTTTTTGCAAAGGTAGAGGGGGGAGTAGCGATGTACAAATAGCCATTCTGGATAACCTGTGGCATATAGCGGAAGAAGAACGTCATGATCAGTGTGTCGATGTGAGATCCATCGACGTCGGCATCGGTCATGATGATGATCTTGTGATAGCGCAGCTTTTGGATATTCGCTTCTTTGCTGTCCTCGTCAGTTCCGATAGTAACACCGAGGGCTGTGTAGATGTTACGGATTTCATCACTTTCCAAAGCCTTGTGATACATGGCTTTCTCTACGTTCAGAATCTTACCGCGCAATGGGAGGATAGCCTGGAACATACGGTTACGTCCCTGCTTGGCAGTACCACCTGCCTAATCTCCCTCGACGAGGAATAATTCACATTTCGTTGCATCCTTATCCGAACAGTCAGCCAATTTACCTGGTAGACCGCCTCCTGACATTGGGGACTTGCGTTGTACCATTTCACGGGCTTTTCTTGCTGCATGACGTGCGGTAGCGGCGAGAATCACCTTGTCTACAATCGTTTTTGCTTCCTTCGGATGCTCTTCCAGATAATATGCCAATACTTCCCCCACTGCCTGGTCGACAGCACCCATCACTTCGTTGTTACCCAACTTCGTTTTAGTCTGTCCTTCAAACTGTGGCTCTTGCACTTTTACGGAGATAACGGCAGTCAAACCCTCGCGGAAGTCATCTCCCGAGATTTCAACCTTCACTTTTTCCAGCATCTTGCTGTCTTCGGCATATTTCTTCAACGTACGGGTCAGCGCACGGCGGAAGCCGGCCAGGTGTGTACCACCTTCAATGGTGTTGATATTGTTAACGTATGAGTGAACGTTTTCGGAGAATCCGGTATTGTACATGATAGCCACCTCAATAGGGATTCCCTGTTTTTCCGAGTTCAGATAGATAACGTCGTTAATCAAGTGCTCGCGTGAAGACTCGATAAAACGTACAAACTCTCTCAAGCCTTCTTCTGAATAGAACTGCTCACCCTTGAAGCTTCCGTCTTGGTTCACAACTCGACGGTCGGTCAGGGAAATACGGAGACCAGCGTTCAGATAAGCTAATTCACGCAGGCGTGAAGCCAGAATCTTGTAATCGTATACCGTTTCTGTAAAGATGGTATTGTCCGGCCAGAATTGTTGGCGGGTTCCCGTGATGTCGGCTGTACCGACTTCTTTTACAGAGTAAAGCGGTTTACCGATCTCGTACTCCTGCTGATAGATTTTACCATCACGGAATACTTGCGTAGTCATGTGGGTAGACAGCGCGTTTACGCAAGACATACCTACACCGTGCAGACCTCCGGATACTTTGTAGGAACCCTTATCGAACTTACCTCCGGCATGCAGTACGGTCATGGCTACTTCCAATGCCGACTTCTTTTCTTTCTCGTGATAGTCTACCGGAATACCGCGTCCGTTGTCCTGTACTGTGATTGAATTGTCTTCGTTGATTGTGACTTCAATGTGGTCGCAATAACCTGCTAACGCTTCGTCGATGGAGTTATCGACAATTTCGTATACTAAGTGGTGAAGTCCCTTTACGCTGATGTCACCGATGTACATCGCAGGGCGTTTTCTTACTGCTTCGAGACCTTCCAATACCTGGATGCTATCCGCAGAATAAGACCCGTTATTGGGAGTGATTTGTTCTTCGCTCATAATTGCCTTTCTAAGTTATAATAACAGAGCAAATATAGTGAAATTTGTCGACTTGACGAAGAATAAACCGTGAAAAATTAAGAATGTGAGTGGATTCTCCGCTATCTTGATAAGTTTGATATTCAATGGGTTCTAAACAAGAAAGGCCGAACTTAAAAGTTCAGCCTGGATGCTATATAGAATTATTGAATTCTTCTTATTAAGCAAGCTTGTTGATGTAAATGGCCAACTTAGATTTCAGATTGCTAGCTTTGTTTTTGTGAATCACATTTGTCTTAGCCAACTTATCCAACATCTTTGTAATGCCTGGATACATTGCAACAGCTTCTTTTTTGTCAGTAGTTGCGCGAAGTTTTCTAACAGCATTTCTCATGGTCTTACCATAATATCTGTTATGAAGTCTTCTTGTCTCTTCTTGTCTGATTCTCTTCAGTGATGATTTATGATTTGCCATCTCGACTAATCTAGTTTTTTTTAGTTCTTTATTCTTTTTACTTGTAGCCCGTGGGGGAATCGAACCCCCCTTTCAAGAATGAAAATCTTGCGTCCTAACCGATAGACGAACGGGCCATCCTGTTGTTGCATTTCTGCTTTTTGCTTTCTCGAATCTGTGTTTGTTTCTCGATTGCGGATGCAAAGGTAGGAACTTTTTGAAACTGATTCATAGGAAAATTTTCGTGGAATATGCGTTTTTTCAAATTGACCATTCTTTTATCTTGATATTCAATGAAATAGAATGCTTTACTTTTTATAAAAAACTTCTTTCCGGTAAAAAAACTGGAAGGTGTCCTCTTTCATATACCTTATTATATTATAATGAACTAAAAAGGCTACTTATTTGTGATTTCTCTTGTAACAAAAAAAAAGTGCATTCTCTCCTCGCTTGGACAGAATGCACGAAACACAAACAAAACAAACAATTTTAATAAAACGATATTTTCTTTGAAAAATCGTTTTATTAAGATGCTACATGTAGTGGGAAACATTACATGAGCAGAGGGCAAAAAGAGCCCGCTAGGGTACTTCGCAGTAGCCTTTGTAAATACATCTCACCTAAATATTATTCACATACTATTTCGCCATACGTTTTTAAGACTCCAGTTCGGAGTTGTTCAGGCGTATAATCCATCCGTTAACTTGCATTCTTGGGCATATCTTCGGAATCCCGGTATCCGATGACTGGATAAAGAACAAAAGCGTATATGAGTCCTGACGGTCGAGATACTCCTGGTCACTCATTTCACCTATATCATTGTAGATTTTGGATAACAACAGATATTGGGTGAGTGGGAGACGAAGAATGTTCTGGCCGCTTGGTATATGTTTGATCGATAAGGTTGTCTGATCCCCTTTCATGATACGTAATGTATTTAATCTCGCATGAATGACCGGAGTTTGCTCGGACATTACAGCCACTTCCTTCTGATATGGAAGATAGTAGACTGGAGTTGTACCGACCGGTGTGTTTGTGTAGTCTATTATTCCGTTGCCAGATTCTAGCGTAAAGGAAAAGTCCTCTTGGCGTAGAGGAGCATTTGTTTCATCTTGAAGAATGCATGAGAAATAATTAGTATTTTTCACTAAATTGGCGGTAATAACCTGATATTTTTGACTAATAGTAATATTTTCAAGGCTACTGTAAAAGAGTGCATTCAGTTTCCTGTCCGACTGGTTCTTATTGTCGCATGCCAGTGATATATTCAGGGACCTTCGTTCCGTTTGTCCGGCTTTGAGATTAGGGAGCTGGTACATATGGTTGGATGTCCCTCCCCATATAAGCAAACGATAAGTTCCTTCGGGAAACGGTACTCTTACCATACAGTAGCCTTGATGTAATGTAATGCTGTCTACGTCCACTGATCCACATATTTATCATCCTTGTCGAAAGCAAGGATGGTAATATCGCTTACTTGTGTGGAGGCAGCGTCCACATCTAGTATATTATAGGTATACGAGATTTTCAGCCAAGTCCTGGAAGGGCAGTCTGACAAGTCGTCGTTCACCCAGTCACAGGATGAGAACAAGGCGATGGCACTGATAATATAGAGTAAAAATGGACGCATTTATAATAAATTTAGTTCGGGTGGCCAATACTTATTCAAGTTCTACATCTTGATTACGTACGGCCCACGGAAAAACATTGAAATTGATGTCTAGTTCGGCTTTATATTCATCCGGCTGATCCGGGTCGATGAAAGGTTCGCCGCTACCGAGTCCTGCAATTTTGTTGACTGACAATCTGTATATATTGTTGCGTACGATACCGAATTCCATAACACCCATTTCCGGAGAATTATTATCAAGGTGTTTGATCCAGTAATTGTAATAACAAGAGTAGTTTTCCGTTTTCTTGAAACGTTTGATACTATATCGGGCTAGTTCTTCTGTTGTCGAGTTGTCAGTGACATCATTGGGCAAATTATTAAGGACTAGTTTACGGATTGCATCTACGCTGGTATAAAAGTTGTAATTGAAGTAGAACATATTAGTCGGCCAGTTGGACTGATTGCTAACTACATCGCCATTTTCATTGAAAACGCGGTCGGGGGCAATATCCATGTTGGCTTTGAACATAACTCCCGTGCTGTATGCATTCAGTTGGGCGTCAAGGAACATACAGTTTTCCAGGCAGTAGATATGTGACCAACTGTTAGCTTGCGCCATACCTGCCCAGTTGCCGTCGTTGATATCCAACTGTACTAGAGCTTGTGCAAAGAAACCATCGGCGTTTGTAAAGTCCCCGGCATTCTCCACTGTTTTCTTGAAGAAATAGGGATCGATAACATAACCATTGTTGTCGTTGATATCACCGAAGTTTTCATCAGTATATGAATCTGGTTCCTGGAAACTGTTCAGTACCGCTGTATGGCGGAAAGTATAGAACTGGGTTGCCAGGTTCAACATTCTGAAATTGTTCAGTTTGATTGTACAGTAGGTCTTTCCGGCTGGGTCTGTTAGTCGGGAAAATTTCCTGTGTTTGAGTCAGTTCGACTTTGGCAACCACGCGTTCGAGACCAATAGATACACTGGTCACTTTATCGGAATCTGTAGGTTTCTTCACTTCAACGTTCAGATTGGCAGCTCCACGATTGGTCATAACGAAACCGTTTTCGGGTACGCTTGGAATTTTTCCTGCACTGTAAGTAACGGCATCAACTGCATTCAGAAAAGCCTCTTGTGTGCTGATATTTCCAGTGATTGCTTTTCCGTTAGCTATGGCAAAGATGTTATAAGTTCCCGGATTTACAGTGATTTTGTCAGCGGTGTACTGTATGTTTTGACCGCTCGTAATTGTCCGGTTGATGTTCTTCAGTTCCTGCTGATCTTTGAGCGTTTTTGTGGTCGAGTCAAATAGATAAACTGTGAGACTCTTTACCGCATATTCTTCTTTCGAACCTTCGGTGGTAACGCCGGATGATTCGGCACTTCGGCTGGTAGCAACGTTTGGAATCTCGAAGAACAAGGCGAGATTACCATTTGACTCTGAATGAGTGTCATCGGCGATGACCACATCTGCATCATTGATGCAACTGTACTGTGTGACTGCCGCGAATAAAAGCAGTGACATTAATTTACTGAATCTTTTCATTTTACATTTGATTTTAATGAGTATTTATTTTAATTCAAGGACTAATTGCAGATTATTATCCGCTTGTGATAGTCCTGCTTTTTGAGCTTGTCTGAATAAGTACTCTGCTTCCTCATAGTTATTTTTGAGAAAGCATAGAACTCCTTTTGCTAATATTGTTTCCGGTACTTCCGGAGCTTTTTCCAGATAAGTGGCAGCTGTTTGGACGTCTCTTTGCATCAAGGCTATACAGGCGGCATTCAAGTTGGCTGTGGGATTATCGGGAAATAGTTGTACGGCAGTCATGAAAATCTGATTATAAGTTTCGCTTCCAGGTGTACTGGCAAGTGCGAGACGAAACATTTCTTCAAGACTCAAATTTTTAGGGTTTGTAGTAAAGACTTTCCGGGATTCTGCAAGAGTAAACGGGCGTACACGATATTCAATAGTGTAGTCGGAATGTCTAAGTAGAGTAAACCAATGCTTCAGGACAAAATCGTAGAATGCAGGGAAGTGTTTTTTAACTTTCTCTCCTTGCTGTCGGGGTGAATGTCGCTTGTTATGGTTTTTATTATCGCTTCTTTCTCTTGAAAAGTCGTATCACAGAGAAGAGCTTCAAATCCTTCCCAATCTTCGAGTATAGTCTGTCCGGATATGCGCTCCGTCGAATGCATATAGCTGATTTACATACTCTTTCACAGATTGAGTACGTTCACGGGCCAACTTCTCATTGAGTCGGTAAGGTCCGTCGGGTGAAGCGTAGCCGTGAATGCTGATGTGTGTGATGGTAACGTTGGTGTCATTTTTAATGGTGTTGATTGTTTCAATAATTTTATTCAGTTCTACTGTATTGTTGCTGTATGTTTCGTATATAGCAGTCACATTGACAGGAAAATCAATAAACGCACCCCTTTTTCTTCTCTGATTTTCGAGGTTTCCACTTGGGGAGTCAGGAATACGAGTAGTGGATTAGGGGTTGGCTGTGGGTGTAAACGGGCGATACAAGTGAAATTTTCTTCACCCGGAATCCCACAGCCACAGCTTTTCTCAACGAGTCAGAGAGTGGCATGATTCATCCAACTTTCGAAAGGTACAGATTGCAGATAATGTATTGTCTGCCGACTTCCGTTTTTTCTTTGCAATGCTTCGGCTTCTTTTTCCTTCTTGCCGGCTTCGCGCAAAAATATGATGTGTTGTTTTCGGCTGTTGATATAGATCGGTGGTAATTCCAACCGGTGTTCCAGACTGTCACTGACAACAGGTATCAATGTCATTGATTCATTGGGCAGGAAGTCACGAGTGACTTCTATTCCAATAGAAACCAGTAATTCTTTCCCGGCCTTGTGCAGGCTGGAGGAAGTGGCTCGAACAGTGCCATCATCTCCTGCTACAGGTGTCTGTGCCTGAAGAGAAAGAGATAAGATGGCTGCAATGATAAAAGTTCCTCCTGTTTTCATATTTTTATAACTAAATGACTCCTTATCCGTAACAAAAGCAATCATAACTCACCATGGATAAATTCGTGAAATGATTCCTTGCTGCTGCAATGCTTTCAATATCTTCATGTCCTTTATTGATCTGCTGATGCCTCCATGTCCTAGATAATATACTCTCCATGGGGTAGAACGGCATTGACGTGCTATTCGTATGTAGATACTTTTTTTCTGGAGAACCAGACTTTCCATAAACTTTTCATCCTGTTTTATTTTTAAAATAGATAAACTAAACTTATTGAAGCCTTACTAGGCCCTATGTAATGATAATCACCTTTGTCCCGTAATCCGGCGCATTTCTTGACGCAGTTGTATTGCTTGTAGCGGATAAAATCGTATCCTACTCCCAGACTTGTTTCTATATTCCAATGATCATTCAGCATCCAGTGATATCCGGCACTGATACCTCCGCCTGCCAGCCATCCTTCATATCTGTACTTTTTCAACCCGGCGAATATACCGAAAGGCAGTTTTTCCCTCCGATATTGAATTGTGCCCCATTGAGGTAAGTACCCCAGAAAAAGCCGTTAAACTTCTGGCAAGTCCAGTATTTATATTCTGGTTGTATCAGCCAATAGCGGTTCACATATTTCTCTTCCCGTTTCCATGGTCGCAGACTGCCGGTCAGTTCAACTGTGCTATTTCCGATGGCATATGAGACCCCGACCTCGAGAGCCCCATCTATTGCAGGAAGCGCATTCACCCTGACTGCTACTTTCTGTGAGTGACAGTGGAGCCAACCAACTGATAAGAACAGGAATAAGAATAAGAAATATTTCATTGTATCTGCTCGTTAAGGACGTTTATTATTTTCAAAAAATACATTCAGATTGTAAGAAGCCTCTTCTGACCCTTCTGTCTTAGCGGCCTTTAACATACGAATGCCTTCGTATGTGTTTCCAGTCATTAGCTCATATACACCCCGGCAATTCTTGTAAGCAAGGTTGTCATGAGGAGCCATCGATAAAAACTTGCTTATTGATTGAGTATTTCCTTGTTCGATGGCGGCAGCGGCAGCGTTCAGGTTGGCGATGGGGTGTACAGGATACAGTTTGACACTGATGTTAATAATTTGGTAAAACTTGGCTTTGTTATCTGCATACGACAGAGCTACGGTATAGAGTTCGCGGAGCGACAACATTTGTGGATTGACATCAGCCATAATCTTAGCTTCTTCAAGATTAAAATTCAACTCTTTCTGGTTTCGTATATCTACATCATCCGTAGCCGGAGAAACATACGAACCTTTATATTTCATTTTTGTGGTTGTCATATCAGCTGGAGACGTGTTTTCTGCTGTTGACGTAACCTCGTCCGGATTCTTTTGGGAGGATGGGAGTGCAGCAGGTTGAGATGTAATGAGTAAAGTATCTTTCAACGCTTGTTCACCTTCAGGACGGATGATTGTTCTCCGAAGGAGGAGAGTTGCGTGGTTCATCCAATCTTCTGCGGGCAACGAAGTCCGGTAAGCGATGGTGCGGGAATGACTTTCGCCGATACCGGCAACGAGGTAGGTTGCATCCTCTTCTTTATGCCCGCTTTTTTTTTCGTAATATCTGGTTGCGCAGATATAATTTCTGTTTTTGTTTGCCGTTCAATAGGATGGAAGGCAGTAAGATTTTCTTTTCCTGTCCGGTTAAGATGGGCGTTAGTCTGACGGCATTTTTAGACTCCATATTTTCTATTTCTACCGATACATCCATGGAGAGTAGTAATGAATCTGCCCGCACTCCGAGAAAGTGTGGAGTAATATCCAGTTTAATGTTTTGTGCCGGGAGTAGATTGCATATCAATAAGCTGAAAAATATGAATGCTTTCGTTTTCATTTTATGTGGTTATTATTAGGTTGATTTATCGGATGAAATATATGATTGATATCCCTGCTTGTGTAGGTCCCCAGTAGTTGCAGCTTGATTTTTCCAATAGGGCTGCACCTTCAGACTGTCCGTAGCGTTTATAATTAAGGTGTGCATATCCGAGTGAGATTCCTGCTTCCGAGGTTCCATTGAGGGCTGATCATCCATTGATAACCGTAGGAAATGCCAAAACCCGCCAGATTGCCTTGATATCTGTTATGAGCAATCTGCCTGTTCTCAATACCCAGCATTTTCCCATCGCTGAATCCCCAAGGGAGCATTCCTCCATAATTGAACAAAGCATAGTGTAGCTGAAAGCCGATAAAATTTCCTGTGAATGCTTCATTAAACCATTTACGGTATTCCGGCTGCAACAGGAAATGCTTCATCTTTTGTTCCCTCCGAAGTCCCGGGATTGTAATTGAGAGAAAGGCTGATGGTATGTGTATCGTCACATCGCACTTCTCCTCCCATGTTGAGAGTAGTGGTTAGATCGTAAAGCAGATTGCTTTTTTAAGGGCTATATTTTGTCCGCAAAGGTTTGAAGCAGGCAGAATACATGTAACAAAGGCAATGATGGCTAGCCCATGTTTAATGTTTGCCGCATATCTCCACCTGTTGCTGGCAGCAGGCCTTTCATTTTACTGATATCGGGTTTGTGTGTCATAATTATTTGTTTATGTGTATCTGTTACTTCTTAGGTAACGGAACTCCTGTTTAATGACAGGAACACATGGGGAAAAGTAAAAAAGACGGTGGTCTTTTTATTGATATATGTCTCTGGAAGCTTTCGGACAGAAAAAAGTGGTCCGATGATTGGCAATAGATAGTTGGAACATGAACTAAAAGTGATTCGTGTTCTCATATCTTATTTTATTCTTCGAAAGAAGTTGAATAAAATAATGTATAATTAATTTGGAATGTAATACTCTTTTTATATATCTTTGTGCAGTATTTATATCCGTTACCTAAGAAGTAATGGATAAGGCAGATTGCTGATAGATAGTTGCTTATATTGTATTGATGACTTGTGCTGTAAGATTCTACGTAAAAACAATTCAATTGGTTGGCTTCTGTTCTTTTTTCTTCAAACCAAAACCTTTCAGATAAGTTTGTGTGGTTTTTATTGATTTATGTCCTAGTGATTCACTGATCATTTCAATAGGGATTCCCCGGTATTTGGCATTTGTTGCCCAAGAATGCCGGATGGTATATGAACTGACAGGTGATTTTAGGTTTAGTTCTCTTGACAGGCTTTTTAATTGATTGTTGAATCGGCGGAGGGCTGACTGATATTCCTTATATATGCCTTCTTCTTTTCGTCTCTTATCTCCTTTCATTATATTAAATAGGTAGTCTGGGCAATCTTCTCTCGGCGGATTGTTGTTACGCAGTCTGTTTATCTCTTTCTTGGAGGTGTCCAGGATTTCAAGGCTTATTGGTGTGCCTGTTTTTATGCGATTGTATCTAAGGATTCCGTGTTCCAATGCCGATTTTTCTAAATGTGCGAAATCAGAGAACGGCATACCGCAGAATTGGAACATCAACCGTGCGATAGCTTGCGTACGACTTAAGTGTTGGGATTGAGGAGCTTTGTAGAGAAGTGTATGCAGTTCGCTGACAGGGAGTGCCCTTTTCTGCCGTACATCTACGCCAGTGTATACGTCGCGAAACAACCGGGGGATGAAGCGGGCTATACCTGCCTCCACACCACGGTTATAGATGCTGCGCAACATACGCATATAGGTCGAAACAGTGTTTGGTTTCAACCCATGTTCGTGGAGATGCTGTCCGTATCGTCTCAAACTATCGCGGGTGACCTGTCCGAAAGCTATGCCGGGAGTACCGCAGAACCTTGTGAATGACAGAATTGCATTCTTATACACATGTGCCGTAGAATAGCGCCCTTCTTCCTGCAAACTCCGGATATACGCTTTGGCACATCCGGTAAATCCGTTTTTATTACTTTTTCGTTTCATAAGCTTGTTTATCTTTACTTGTTATTCAGGGACTATAACAAAAGTAGTTATCTTTTTTGTTGTTAATGCCTTTAAAAACTCTCTGATTACTATCTATTTTTTGTAGTTTTGCTTCGGATTGGAAACGAGGTTATTTGGTTATGCTGCAAAAGACGAAAGGAATAGTTCTACATACATTGAAATACAATGATACTTCTATCATTGTAGATATGTATACGGAGTTGTCCGGCAGAGCTTCTTTCCTTGTAACAGTAGCCTCGTTCGCGAAAAGCGGCTGTGAAATCCGTACTTTTCCAACCGTTGTCTTTTATCGAGTTCGAGGCCGACTATCGGCCCAATGCAACACTCTATCGTGTGAAGGAAGCGAAATCTTTTTTATCCATTTTCTTCCATACCTTATGATCCGTATAAGTCTTCGATGGCACTTTTCCTGTCGGAGTTTCTTTACAGGGCTATCCGGGAGGAGGCAGAGAACCGTCCGTTGTTCGCTTATTTGCAGCATTCTGTCATTTGGCTGGACGAATGTCGCGAAGGGTTTGCCAATTTCCATCTGGTTTTTCTGATGCGTCTTTCCCGTTTTTTGGGGTTTTATCCGAATCTGGAAGATTATCATACCGGCGATTACTTCGATTTATTGAATGCCTGTTTCACTTCCATTCGTCCCCAGCTGCATTCTTCTTATATCAATCCTGAAGAGGCTGGACGTCTTCGCCAGTTGATGCGCATGAATTATGAGACTATGCATCTATTTGGCATGAGTCGTGCCGAACGCACTCGTTGTCTGACGATTATCAATGATTATTATAGTCTGCATTTGCCGGACTTCCCGGTATTGAAATCACTGGATGTATTGAAAGAACTGTTTGATTAATTAGTAACTTCTCTCCATCTGCTTGCTATATATTGTTTTCGCTCCGTTTTAGCGTCCGCCACTGTATATGGTAATTAATCAGGTGATAATAACACTTCTTAATGTGGGTTTGTATGCTGTTCCTGAAAATATATGTTACTTTTGTCCGTAGAGAATAAAAGAGCATGAACAAGAGAGAAAACAATATGAAAAGATTCCTATACCTGACAATCTGTCTTCTTATCCTGGGGAGTTTTATGGTTGTAACGGAGACGTATTTGTCGACGACTTCCGTCCTTCCGATTCCGAACTGATGTTGGACGGGAACGGGGATGTTGCCACTATTCAATTTGCAGCTGCCAATTGGGATTGGTTAGCAATGTATACAGCTTCTAGTTTTCCCGTTCAATATAAAGTATATGATGCGGACAATCGCCCTGGTAACAAATGATCAAGGTCCATTGCTGAACGGATTAGGCAAGATTGTGTGTGTCGGGGAGATGATTGATTTCACCATCGAACGTGTTCATCCCGAAGAAGTGAAGATAACGGTGGGCGAGAATGCCCTTTCCGCTCCTTTTTCAATTTCAACTCACGGCAAGCAACGAGTATGAGTGGCAGGAGATACACGTCGAGATCTCTCCGGCAGACAGATATGTAATGGACAGTATTATTTATTCTTTGGATGCATATTCTTACGATCCGGAAAACAAGATAGAGAAAAAAGAAGGCGTCTCCTTTCATAACTTAACAAGTGTTTCGTCTACATACACGTTTTTTCCTTTCGAGTCTTTTTACCATTTTATGAGGTTTAAAAGCGATGTGCCCGAAGCTTTTCAGCTACTGGGCGAAGCCGGTCTGACAGTGGAAATACCAAGTATGAAAGACGGATATTTAGTGATGAACGGCAAACGGGTGCCATTCATTTCTGAGCAACAAATGTTGCCTTCCTCCAATACGGAACAGAAAGAAGACATAATTCCTCCCCGAACTTCTCGATATTACACTTTATTGATGATGTATGACTGGCTGGAAACCAGATATACCCTCTATGTTTCTCACTCCAAATCCAAGAAACAACGAATCGTAACCGGCACGTTGCATAGCGAAATGCCTGTAAAATATTATATAACACACAAGGATATACCTTTCAATAACTAGCATATCAATGATTAGAAATAGGAACGCCATACGGTTGCTGTGCCTCCTTTGCCTCCTGGTACATCCGGCAATCAACGTAAATCTGGAAGCCCAGACAATCATCGGACAACGGAACGACAGCGTCAGCCATCCCTTGATCCGCCATCAGCTCGGCTTTGACATCCGTCCGGGCTATATCGTCTCCACCCATAGTTTTCTGCAAGGAGACAATGCGCAACAAAAGAAAATCGACCAATCGCTTTCTTTCCATCTCAAGTACGCTTTCAGATTTAGCAAAGAATCCAATCTCGGCAGGCTCTTTCCTCATACCTATCAGGGTATTGGCGTTTCCTACCATACCTTCTTTAGTCCCGTTGAATTGGGAAATCCGGTGTCGGTATACGCTTTTCAAGGGTCACGTATCGCGCAACTGTTGCCCCGCCTATCGCTCGATTACGAATGGAACTTCGGAGCTTCTTTTGGCTGGAAGAAATATGACGAACTATCCAATCCGCAAAACGTGTTGGTTGGCTCCAAGATCAATGCATACATCAATCTCGGCTTTTTGCTGAACTGGCAAGTTCACAGGTATTGAAACTGGCGGCAGGCGTAGATCTCACCCATTTCTCCAATGGAAACACGCATTATCCTAATGGCGGTCTTAATGTTATTGGAGGAAGAGTCGGCATCGTACGTACTTTGGGCGCGGATGAGGCGCCCGGTTCCATCACTCCCGGACGGCTCTTTATAAAGCCTCACGTCAGCTATGACTTGGTAATTTACGGAGCCACCCGCAAAAGAGGACTGATTGGAGACGATGTGTCGAGTCTGATTCCCGGTTCGTTCGGCGTGGCGGGCATCAATTTCGCCCCGATGTATAATTTCAATAACTATTTTCGGGCAGGGCTTTCTGCAGATGCGCAATATGATGAGAGTGCCAATCTTAAGGAGTATAGAGTGGGCGAGTTCTACTCGGGTGATTTGAAGTTTCATCGTCCTCCTTTCCGTAAGCAATTTGCCATGGGGTTATCTCTTCGGGCAGAACTGGTGATGCCTGTTTTCTCTATCAATGTCGGCGTCGGTCGGAACCTGATATACAGTGGGGATGATACAAAAGGGTTCTACCAGATTCTGGCTCTCAAAACTTATGTCACCCGGCATTTGTTTTTGCACGTGGGATATCAGTTGAGCAAGTTTAAAGACCCCAGCAATCTGATGCTGGGACTTGGATATAGATTCCATGACAAACGATGAAAGGGCAATCTTCGTTTGTTAATAACCTCCTTTTTTCAATTTAATTAAAATGTAAGTCCTCCTAATTGGATTATCCCATTGTCCTTCCAAACATGATTCACTTTTACTTCTGTGATACCGGCGTCAGGATATCGTTGCTGATATTCTGATGTTTTATCACTCTGTAGAATATATCCGTATGACATTTTTGTAGCAATTTTAAAACCGAATTTCTCTGTTTTATCGTCATACATTAGGGTTAAAGAGGTAATCTTTTTCAGGTTCGTACGACTGCTCTTCAGAACAACTGTATGAAGATACCAATAATTAAAGAGATGTTTATTCCTCTCCTTTTCCCTTAGTTCTACTGGATAATAAAGCTCTTATTTCACATTCACTTCTACGACTGTAAAGACATTATTTGAACGGATATAAAGGTCGAATGTTCCATAAGGTCCGTAGACTATGTCAGGTGCTTTAGTTAGGGTTATTCTTAATTTGTTATTGGCAGATGTTACATTTAATCCTTTTTTTTCCTGCACTATGTTCTTTCAAGAAAAACGCAATATTTTGGGGTAATGCTAATTCAACCGTTTCACCTATGTAGTGAAGGCTTCCAATATTATACTTATATGCAGGCAGTTCATTATTGTCAGGGACAACTGGTATGTATTTTACAATTGCACCGATAGTCATGTCGCTATTTAATATTTTAGATACAACATAGGCTTGGTAATAACTTGCTTCTACTTGAATAGCACGATTACCTGACGGAAAATCTATAAGTGTATTTTTATCAAAAATCTGATAAATATGACCCGGCGTAACCGCTACTTCGTGTGTGAGGTTGGTTAGCGAGGGTAGAATATTTGCTCCAACTCCTGCGCCATTTCCTACGTCAGAAATGAAATTAGAAGATGTGACGAAGTTATTAGCTTCATTGATATAAGTTCCTGATTCGCCTAAATAAGTTTTTCCATTGTGCTCATTAAGCATATCTTATAGTATGAAAAGAGATCGTTCATATAAAAAATGGTATCATTTGTAATTTCAGTATTCAAGAATCCGTCTTTTGAACAAGGGTCTTGTAATAAAAAGTAGACTTTTATATTCTCATTTTTCTTGTGATCAATTCTTTCCCTTGCATTTGTTTTTCTTCTACAATCGTTTCTCCTGGCTCGATGGAATGAATGAAATGTGATATATCCATTTTATATGAATTTAGAGAGTCGGCATTATTTTCATATTCAAGATTTATAGTGTTTCTTGAATTATTTGTTTTATTATGACAACTGATTAGTGTGAATAAAACAAAGCCAATTGTTATCAATGTAGATATTAATTTGAACATAATTTTAATATGGAATGAGCATTCAGTTTTGATGCTATATTATCAACCTTATCTATTCTTTCAGTACGGAAATGGATTAAACTTATCCTCCGCTTGGCTTTCATTATATATTTCCTGTGTCCCATATATTGTGGGAAAAGATTCCCAGTCAATTGGGAAAGTATTCCCTTATTTTGTGGGAACAAATTCCCTAAATATATAGGAATACTTTCCCACAATATATGGGACAATCAGAACGAATGCTTATCTTGAACCAGGAAGAGGAAAGGGATGGTATCTGACTATGAGAAAAACATAAGGCAGTTTATTTCAATCTTGCAAAAAATGCGGTGAATCGGGTGAAACTTATGTGAAAGGTAGACCTTCACCCGGAATCCCTTTATTCATCGATGTTTCAGAGTGGTGAAGGTGGTGAATGCCATATTTAAAGAAAGTTGCAGATGTGTGTAAGATAAAACATCTTGCACGCATCTGCAACGGTATCGTGAAAGTTCGGAAGTTATCCCAAAAGTTCTTTCACTTTTGCAGAAATGGCACGTCCTTCTGCAAGTCCTGCTAATTTCTTGGAGGCAACTCCCATTACTTTACCCATGTCTTTTCCGCTGGTGGCACCCACTTCAGTGATAATTTCCTTCAATGCAGCTTCCAGTTCTTCGGCGGTCATTTGTTTCGGCAGGTATTTCTCCATAACGGCTACCGGCCTAATTCTACGTCAGCCAAATCCTGACGACCCTGTCCGATATAGATTTCAGCAGAATCTTTTCCTTGTTTCACAAGTTTCTGGATAATCTTCAGAGCAGCATCATCTGTCAATATATCGTTAGCTCCCGGGGCAGTCTTAGCTTCCAGGAAGAACTTCTTTATATTTCTTAAAGTCTCTAAGGCTACTTTGTCCTTTGCCTTCATTGCGTTTTTTATGTCTTCGCTGACTTTATCAAATAAATCCATACTATTATAGTTAAAAATTAAAGATTAAAAATTATAACTGAAGCCTGATTCTGCGAGTTTATAATCTTCGTTTTTAGTTCTTTGTTTAGAACGTAATCACGCCGTTGTCATCTGTTGCTTCTTCCGTTGTGACTTCTTCCTCCAGAGCGGCTTTCGTCCGGATTTTGGTAAGAGTAGTCTTATCGCGCATATATGTGGGAGAATCTTCTACCATAGCGATGATGTCGTCGTTGTCCAAATCTTCGATATTGAAGATGTAGATATGACGACGGCTGCGCAGGCTTTTCTTTCCGATGTTGCCGGCACTTTCACCGTATGCCTTGCGGATACGCTCCTTGTTCTTTTCTTTTTCCTCTTCCAGTTGCAGTTGGCGTTCTTCCTCTTCCTGGCTGCGTGCAGCGTGCAGGCTGTCCATTCCGGGAACGTCTTCCACACCGAATCCTGTTGCCAATACGGTGATCTTTACTTTGGTGTCCAGAGAGTTGTCTACGGCGACACCCCAGATAACTTCCACACCTTCGCGGAACTTGCTCATGAACTCGTGTATTTCGTTCATTTCTTCCATCATCAATTCGGAAGCAGGACAGAAGGAGACGTTCAACATTACCTTCTTGGCGTTGAAGATATCATTATTATTGAGCAACGGAGAATGTAGGGCATCGTCGATTGCTTTCGTCACACGATTTTCTCCTTCACCGAATCCGGTACTCATGATTGCTACTCCACCATCTTTCAGGATGGTTTTCACATCAGCAAAGTCCAGGTTGACCGTACCGCGCATGGTGATAATCTCGGCAATACTTTTGGCAGCGATGGAGAGTGTATCATCGGCCTTGCCGAATGCATTCATAAAGGTAAGGTCGGCATATATTTCGCGCAAGCGTTCGTTGTTGATAACCAATAAAGCGTCAACGTGTTGAGCGATACGTTCCACGCCGTCCAACGCTTGGATAATTTTCTTTTCCCCTTCGAAGATAAAGGGGATGGTGACGATACCGACAGTCAGAATATCCATTTCCTTCGCAATGCGGGCGATGACCGGGGCAGCTCCCGTTCCGGTTCCTCCTCCCATTCCGGCGGTGATGAATACCATTTTGGTGCCGTCGTTCAGCTGGTTTCTGATATCTTCTATACTTTCTTCGGCGGCGTCGCGTGCCCGTTCGGGACGGTTGCCGGCTCCAAGCCCTTGCGTGATGCTACGGCCCAGTTGCAGTTTCACCGGAACGGGTGACTCGGCCAGTGCCTGGTTGTCCGTGTTACAAAGAACGAACGTTACATCATGGATGCCTTCCCGGTACATGTGGTTTACAGCGTTACCGCCACCACCACCTACACCAATCACTTTGATGATCTTCGGTGAATCTGTCGGGAAATCGAATTGTACTATCTCGTCCATATCTTGATTGAATTATGAATTACGAATTATGAATATTGATTAACAAGCTGCTGAAGGTTACTTCATATCGTCGTCGGAAAAGATTTCTTTCGTCAACGAATCGATCTTGCGTTGAATCCAGCTCGGACCCGCTTCTCTTTTCCGTCTTTCTTTCTCTTCCTTTTCCTTTTGCTTGCGAAGTTTTTCCGCTTCTTTGGCGGCTAACTTGGCTTCCCGCTCTTCTTCCTCTTTCTTGAGACGGGCGATGCGGGCCTGTTCTTTCAGTTCCTGATCGTCCTCAAACATATCTACTGTATGCACTTCCGGCTCCGGTTTGGAGACTGATGGTGCAGGAGCTTGTGGAGCAGTTTCGGTCAGGCAGCAGTTCTGGTTCCCTTCAAACAGGAGTCCGAATAAAGTGTTCTGCGAACCGTCTTTCTTCAGTATGTTGTTGGACGCATGAACCGTATTGCGTGGGAGTTTCGCCATCCGTATCTTTTCTATCTTGCTGCGTTTGCGCAAGGTTTCGTCCAGATTCTTCAGGTTAGCGGCTCCTCCTGTCAAGATGATTCCTGCCAGCAATTTGTCGTCAAAGCCGGAGAGTTGTATCTGATTCCATACATTGGCGATGATTTCTTCGGCACGGGCTTCGATGATATTGTTGAGGTCGGCTACTTTAATGATACGGCTGTCATCATCCAGTTTGCAGGTTGCTTCTTCCTGTTCGGGGTCCTCTTCATAGGGGCGTCACCGTAGGCTTTTTTCAGGCGTTCGGCTTCTTCTTCCTCCATTTGCAGGGTGGTGATGTCACGCGTGATGCTGTTGCCTCCCAAAGGCAATACTGTCAGGAAGCGGAGAATGTTATTGTCTTATATACAGAGATGGTAGTTGTGTCTGCTCCGAAGTCGATCAGTGCACAACCCGAACGGCGTTCGCTTTCTGTCAGTACGGCATTTGCGGTTACTAACGGAGCGATCAGTTGGTCGGCAATATCAATTTTAGCCTGTTGGAAACAGTGCTCCAAATTCTTCCGTACGGAAGCACGGGCGACGATATTGAGGAAACGTCCTTCGATGTGGCTTCCTACCAGACCCACCGGATTGGCTTGCAGGTTTTTACCTACCTTATATTCTTGTGGAGCTACGTCCAATATATCCATATCGACCACCGGGATGGCGATGTTCTCATCGCCGATAGCGCTTACAAGCTCTTCGGATATGATAGCTTCTTCTTCCAGGTCGCGGCTTACTACGTTGCGTACTGTGCGAAGTGATTGACCGCCAATGCCTACGTATACCTTGGCGATTGAGTTTTTCAACTCACCTTCCAGTCTGTTGATGATAGAAGTCAGGCTTTGTGCTGTCTTGTCCAGATTAAAGATCACTCCTTTGCGGATGAACGTAGAAGAGTCTTCCTGGGCATATGCTAATACCTGCATGCTTCCGTCACTGTTCTTTCTTCCGGCCACACCGGTTATCTTCGATGAACCAAGTTCAATAGCGGCGATAAATTCTGTTGTTGCCATATATATTTATTTACGATTTTACGATTTACAATTTACGATTGAAAAAAGACTATTCACTCATCACCTATCATCTATCACCTATCATTTATCATCTACTCTCGTTTTGTGCAGATAATCTGGTTGCTGAATTCGAGGTTGATACGTGAATATTTGTTCCAGCCTACCCGGTTGAGTCCTTTTTTGTAGAACTCCTTCAAACGTGCCAGTTTATCTTCAAAATTCTCCAGTTTTCCAAGATAGACCAGATGATCTCCCACACGCGGCACCAATTCGATATTCTGGTCGGGCAACACATGGATCTGCTCTATCTGGGCGTCCCAGAATTTATTATTATGCAAAAATACACCAAACTTATATAAATCCTTCATTGCAAACGACTTTTCTACGTTTCCGGTGACAATTACCCGGTGAGCGACGCATTTTGCTTCCGGTGGCATGATAGTTCCTTTGTTGTCAAGGTAGTAGTTTTGGCCGTTGGCACTCATGACGCGAAGGATAGGAATACGCTGTGTCACTTCCACGCACACTTTGCCGCTGGGTGTTTTGTAGCATTCGGCTTCGTCAATCAACGGATGTTTGCTCAGTTCCCGTTCCAGCGACTTGGTAGAGATGCGTCCCATCTTTTTCCCGATGGGGTAGATGCCTTTTTTCTGAAGGATACCTTTCAGTTCGTCTTTAGTGATGAAACCAGCATAAGCGGTATCCTTGATAACTAATTCCATGTCACGGCAGGTCTGGTCGGCAGGCTTGCGGTTGAAAGCGGTGATAGCTACGGCAAGGTAGGCGATAAGCACCAGCATGACGATGGATAGAAGGATTCTTTTAATCATAATCAAAAATTAAAGATTAAAAATTAAAATGCTTGCACTGTTTCGGACAGGCTGCCGGATGATTATTCATTTATTTATCTTTTTTCTAATAGTTCCTTTATCTCGGGGACATAGTTATCTATGTCTCCGGCTCCCAGAGTTATTAATACTTCAATGTTTTTATCTTTCAGAATGTTCAGTATTTCTTCCTTTTTGCACATACTTTTTTCGATGCCCGGACGGAGGTTGTCGTATATCAGTTTGCTGGTGACGCCCGGGATTGGTGCTTCACGTGCCGGGTAGATGTCTACCAGAATCACTTCGTCGAGTAGCGACAGGCTATCGGCAAAATCCTGATAGAAGTCGCGGGTGCGGGTATAGAGATGAGGCTGGAAGATGGCTGTGATTTTCTTGTCTTTGTAAAGCTCCCGCATCGACAGTACACTCTGCTTGATTTCTGAAGGGTGATGGGCATAGTCACTCAGGAAGACTATCCGGTCGTTCTTGATCTTAAAGTCGAACCGGCGGTCTACTCCCCGAAAACTAGCCATGCCTCTTTTAATTTCTTCATCGGTTACTCCGTTCAGGTGTGCCAATGCCATGGCGGCTACGCCGTTCTCTATGTTGATGCTTACCGGAATTCCCAGTTGGATGTCGTTGATACGGGTGTCCGGAGCAACAAAGTCGATGAATATCTCCCCGTTTCCGATACGGATGTTTTCTGCATGGAAGTCGCCTTCGTCACGTGAATAGGTGTAAACGCGTACACCTGGCTGCACTTTGGGTTGCAGAGAGATGCCTTTGCGGATAATCAATGCGCCACCCGGTTGGATTAGCGTGGTGTAATGTTCGAAACTTTCCAGGTAGGCTTGCTCTGTTCCGTAGATGTCCAGATGATCGGGGTCGGTAGACGTGATTACCGACATATAAGGCGACAGCCAGTGGAAAGAACGGTCGAATTCATCCGCTTCAATCACTGTGTAAGGGCTTGCTTGAGAGAGCAGCAGGTTGGTGCCGTAATTCTTTGAGATGCCTCCGAGGAAAGCGGTACATTCTACGTGCGACTGGTGGAACAGATGGGCTGTCATAGTCGATGTGGTTGTTTTCCCGTGAGTGCCGGCCACACACAGACCTTTGCTCGAGTGGGTAATCGTTCCCAGTACTTGCGCGCGTTTTTGTATTTCGAATCCGTTGTTGCGGAAATAAACCAATTCTTCGTGTTCCTGCGGAACGGCGGGGGTCAATACGACTAACGTACTTTCTTTGTCTTTGCAGGCTTCGGGAATCAGGTCGACGTTTTCTTCATAATGTATTTGTGCGCCTTCGGAGATGAGGTTTTCAGTCAATGGAGTCGGGGTACGGTCGTATCCGGCTACCACTTTTCCTTTGGAAAGGAAGTAGCGTACAAGCGCACTCATACCGATGCCGCCGGCACCTACGAAATAGACTGATTTTATCGTTTCTATATTCATTTCTTTTTATTTTTTTATTTTAGGCACGGATTACACGGATTTCACGGTTTCATGATGTGTCAATATTTTTCGTTTAATCTCTGCTGTTACACCAAAATTTAGTAGTAATCCAACTTCTATTCCTGTTGCTTTTAGATAATTTACTAATTGCCATTCATGTTCTGGACGAAGAGTTGTTACTGCTTTTAATTCAAGAATGATTTCATTATTTACTATCATATCTGCAATATACCTTCCTACAATTTCACCTTTATAATATACTTTCATCTCTTTTTGAGTTTGGCAGAAGAGTCCTCTTTTTAAGAGTTCCTTATAAAGTGCATTTTGGTAGACCTGCTCTAGGAATCCGAATCCTAATGTGCTGTGTACTTCATAAAAAGCACTTATAATCTCTTTTGTCAATTTCTCGTGTATCATTCTTAAACCGTGTAATCCGCGTAATCCGTGCCTAATTGTTATTATTGTTTTTGCTTCCGCCAGCTTAATGACCTCTTGTGCGATGATTCTCGCTGAATCGGGTAAAAAGCCAGTTTGGCGATATTCTCTGTTAGTTCTTTCAGTTTCTGCTCGTCGTTGACAGTGGACAGGGCTACGTCCATCAAAGTGGTTTCCGCTTCGCTGTCTTTGACGTAGATAGCTGCCTGCTTGTTCACCAACGCCAAGGCATTCTTCGTTTGGTGATCTTCCGCCACGTTGGGCGAGGGCACTAAGATAACAGGTTTGTGCAGCAGGCAGAATTCAGAAATGGAACCTGCTCCCGCACGGAAATGACCAGATCGGCGGCAGCATAAGCGGCTGCCATATCTTTGATGAAATCCGTTACATATAAATTCGGAAGTGCTCCTGCCGCTTTTACGGCTTCTGTTACTTGCGGGTAATAGTATTTGCCCGTTTGCCAGATAAACTGCACGTCCGTGTTTTCCTTGATGGTTGTCAGACTGGCTGTCAGCGTGTTGTTGATGGTGCGTGCACCCAAGCTGCCACCTACAATCAGGATTGTCTTTTTGCCGGGCTGTAAGTGGAAAGAACCTAGCGCTTCTTCTTTTGACGGCATATCCTTTGTCAGGTTCTGGCGGACGGGATTGCCCGTCATGATGATCTTGTCGGGGGAAGAACTTTTCCATTCCGTCATAAGCTACACAAATCTTACGAGCTTTCTGTGCCAGGAGTTTATTAGTTACTCCGGCATACGAGTTTTGCTCCTGGATTAATGTGGGGACTCCCATCATTCCGGCAGTCTTTAGTGTCGGCCCGCTTGCATATCCGCCTACACCTACCGCCACTTGCGGACGGAAGTTTTTGATTACTTTGCGCGCTTTCCATTGGCTGCGTATCAGTTTGATCATTACGGATACATTTTTCCATAAATGTTTGCGGTCGAATCCGGCTATCGGAAGTCCGATAATCCGGTAGCCTGCATCGGGAACACGCTGCATCTCCATTCTTCCTTCGGCACCTACGAAGAGAATCTCTGCGTCGGGACACAACTCTTTTATGGCGTTAGCGATGGAGACGGCCGGAAAGATATGTCCTCCCGTACCTCCACCGCTAATAATAATTCTAAGTTCTTTTTTCCATCATACTGTTTTCTTCTGTTCGTTCTTTCTCAACATTTACCGTTCGTTGTTTCTGCTATCATGCTCATCTTCAAATTCAGCGTCGCTGTTCAGAATCTGCGCTGTCGGTTCGGCTGCAGCCTGTGCTTCGAATTGGCTGCGGCATCCGCCTCTATTTGCAGTTGGATCTGTGCATCATGCGCTTTTGTTCTTCCAGATGAGCGGTATATCGGCTCACGCTTAATATCATTCCGATATAAGCACAGTTGATCAATGTACTTGTACCTCCCTTGCTGACCAAAGGCAGGGGCTGTCCGGTGACGGGGAATAACCCGACGGCAACCATCATATTCAGTATTGCCTGCGATACCAGAAGCAGCGCAATACCCATGACGAGGAAGGCGGGGAAGGTCCGTTCGCACTTTTGCGCGATGCGTCCCGCTCGCATCAGCAACCATAAATAGAGGAACACCACAAATATTCCTCCTACCAGTCCCATTTCTTCAATCACAATCGCGAAGATAAAATCGGAGAATGCCTGGCTAAGGAAGTCGCGTTGTATCGAGTTTCCCGGACCTTTGCCTACTACATGGCTGGTAGCAATGGCGATTCGGGCGTGTGCTATCTGTGCGTCTTTATCAATATCGAACTTGGCTGCCGGCACTTCTTCCTTCTCAAAGAAACCGGAAACACGGTTCTGCCAGGTCTCGAAACGGTGAAGTCCCGGAGTGTTGTGCAGTGTTTTGGCGGGAATAGCCATCAGTATGCCTACGGCAACACCGCCTACAAGCCCCAATATCCCCAACATCCCGAACAGCTTCTTGGAAGATACCCGCCCGATGAACATCATCATACATACAACTCCGAATAGCAGCATGGCTGTTGAAAGGTTTTCCGGTGCAATAAGCAGAAAGACCAGTCCGGTAAGAATCATAATGTATTTGAAGGCTTTCGGGTTGGCTCCGTATTCGTCCTGTTTTTGGACAAGATAAACGAAACGGCAATGATAACAGCCATTTTTGCCAGCTCCGAAGGCTGGAATTGCAGTCCCATAAAGGTCATCCAGCGGGCTGCCCCATTGACACGGTCGCCTGTAATGATACCCATCAGCGTGACGAATGCCAGCAGAACGAGGGAAATCGGATACAGGAAGACGGGGAATACCTGAAACCATTTGTAGGGGACGTTATGCAGAAATACCACTACCACAGCTCCTACCATCAGAATGATGGAGTGTTGCGTAATCGGTCCCCAATGGTCGCCGCTTTTGTAAGTCAGCGTCGACGCTGCCGAAAACACCTCGATAATCGAGATGAGGCAGAGACAGAGGAAGATAATCCAGATTACCTTGTCGCCTTTAAATATGCTCTTTAATAAATCCACTTCTTAAATTGAGAATTGAGAATTAAAAATTGAGAATTAAAGGGCACGGACACATTCTTTAAATTGATCGCCACGGTCTTCGTAACTCTTGAAGAGGTCGAAAGAAGCACAGCAAGGGCTTAACAATACGGTTTCTCCTTTCTTTGCCAGTTTGTAGGCTGCTTCTACTGCATCTTTCATTCCGGTCTGCACATCGGCTACGGGCAGTCCGAAACGGTCGAAGAATTCGTGAAGCTTTTTCGTTATGAAGTCCCAGATATACCAGTGCTGAACACTTTTCGCGTACCAGGTCTTCAATTTCAGTATAGTCGTTTCCTTTATCTTTACCACCGAGAATCAGGACCGTTTTCGTAGTCATGCTCTGCAAAGCATACCAGCAGGAATTTACGTTGGTAGCTTTAGAGTCGTTAATAAAATCAATTCCGCGCACACGTGCCACCTTTTCCAACCGATGTTCCACTCCCTTGAAGTCGGAGAGGGCTTTCCGGATGTTTTCTTTGGCGATGCCGGCAAGGTTTGCCGAGATACCGGCGGCTAAAGAGTTGTACAGGTTGTGCTGGCCTGTCAAAGCCAATTCCTCTTGTTCCATATTGAAAGCAATCGGCTCGTTGATTTTCACTTCGTGATCTTCTACGTATGCAATCGCTCCATCCTCTTTTACAGCGGCAAAAAGGATACAAGTGAGCTTTCAGACCATGTTTTGCCAGTTCCTGTCTGATGATAGGGTCATCGTTCCAGAAGATAAAAGCGTCGTCCGGAGTTTGATTTTGGGTGATACGGAATTTAGCGTCGATGTAATTCTGCATACAATGGTCGTAGCGGTCAAGATGGTCCGGCGTGATGTTCATCAATACGGCGATGTTCGCACGGAAGTTATACATATTATCCAACTGGAAAGAGCTAAGTTCGATAATATAGTAATCGTGGTAATCTTCGGCTACCTGCAAAGCAAGGCTTTTGCCGATGTTGCCTGCCAAACCTACGTTCAGACCTGCGCTTTTGAAAATATGGTAGATCAGGGAAGTTGTTGTTGTCTTTCCGTTAGAACCTGTAATACAGATCATTTTGGCATCAGTATAGCGTCCGGCAAACTCTATCTCGGAGATCACCGGTGTGCCTTGAGCTTTCAGTTTCAGGATGAGCGGGGCGTCATTCGGGATACCGGGCTTTTAATCACCTCATCGGCATTCAGAATGAGTTCTTCGGTATGGCGGCCTTCTTCCCAGTCAATGTGGTGGCTGTCGAGAAGTTCCTTATACTTGTCCTTGATGGCGGACATATCCGAAACAAACGTCTCAAATCCTTTGACTTTAGCGAGTACGGCTGCACCTGCACCGCTTTCGCCAGCTCCTAAAATTACTATTCTTTTCATCTACAATAATGTGCCCTTATTTTCTAATTGATTGATCTTATTAGCTGTGCACATCTTTAAAAGTTAATAATCGGGTTAATACTCTCTATATCTTTAATTAGGCACGGATTACGCGGATTTCACGGTTTTAAGGGATATGCAGTTAAAACCGCGTTAATCCGTGTAATCTGTGCCTTCTTTTTATCTTATTTTAAGCGTTATAATCGTTATTGCTGCCAGTACAATCGTTACAATCCAGAAACGGACGGTAATCTTTGATTCGTGAAACAGTTGGTCGGGCTTGGTGAACTTCACCGTACATCCCGGTTCAATCAAATTCATGGAAGTGCGGAAGTGATCGTGAATCGGTGTGCGCTTGAACAATCGTTGTTTCACACCTTTTCGTTTTCCCGCCTTATAATAAGCCCGTTGCAGGATGACCGACAGGTTTTCCAGCAGGAATACACCGCAAAGAATGGGTATCAGCAACTCTTTGTGGATGATAATGGCAAATACGGCAATGATACCACCGATAGTCAGGCTGCCGGTATCTCCCATGAATACTTGTGCCGGATAGGCGTTGTACCAGAAGAAGCCGATCAATGCACCGATAAAGGCACAAATGTAAATTACGAGTTCTTCCGATCCCGGGATGTACATGATATTCAGATAGCTGGCAAATTCGATGTGCGATGATACATACGCCAGCACCCCCAGCGTTGCACCGATAATTGCCGAGTTCCCTGCCGCCATACCGTCCATGCCATCATTCAGATTGGCTCCGTTGGATACGGCGGTAACGACAAAGATGGTGACAATGACGAACAATATCCATCCGGCTGTTTGCGCATGTTCTCCCATGAAAGATACCAGATCGGCATAATCAAGGTTGTTGCTCTTAAAGAAAGGAATGGTCGTCTGGGTAGATTTCAAGTCATTTGTTCCGTGTACCACTTCCATCTCCTGTCCCGGATTATGAACTTCGATATTTTCGCGGATCACTACGTCCGGACTAAGGTATAAAGTCATTCCGACAATTAAGCCTAAACCAACCTGACCGATGATTTTGAACTTGCCATGCAAACCTTCCTTGTCTCTTTTGAAGATTTTGATATAGTCGTCTGCGAACCGAGTGATCCCAGCCATACGGTGGTGATCAACATAAATATCATGTATATGTTATCCAGCTTACCCAATAACAGGCAAGGGATAAGGATGGCTACAATGATGATGACACCTCCCATGCTTGGTACGCCTACTTTATTGACACCAAACGGGTCGGTCTTGGCGTCACGCTGTGTTTCCGTGATTTGCTTCTTTTTAAGCAGATTGATGAATTTGTCTCCCCATATACTCGATATAAGCAATGCGAGGATAACAGCCATCAAAGCACGGAATGAGGTGTAACCGAACATTCCCGCTCCGGGAAAATTAAGCTTGTGCAGCCATTCAAACAGATAGTATAACATAAATAATTTGCCAATTTATTGATGTGTTGTTATGCCGGTTGCTGTCGGATAGATAACGAAGCCGGTCGGCATATTAGCACAGTCTATTCATTATTTAAAAATTTCTTTTAAGTACTTCTTTGTCATCAAAATGATGTTTCACTCCTTTTATCTCTTGGTAATTCTCGTGCCCTTTTCCGGCAATGAGTATTACGTCTCCTTTCTCAGCCAGCATGCAAGCCGTGCGGATCGCTTCTTTGCGGTCGGCGATACTTAGTGTTTTCTTCATATCTTCCGCATCCAGTCCGGCAAGCATGTCGTTGATGATGTCTTGCGGCTCTTCAAAACGTGGGTTGTCCGAGGTGATGATAACACGATCGCTGGCTTTGGCTGCTTCTTTCTTTGCCATGATGGGGCGCTTCCCTTTATCACGGTTGCCGCCGGCGCCTACTACGGTAATCACTTTTCCTTTTCCTTCAAGCACTCCATGAATAGCGTTCAGTACATTAATGAGAGCATCCGGGGTATGTGCATAATCAACAATCGCCGTAATTCCCTGCGGTGAGCGGACCGCATCGAAGCGTCCGGCTACCGGATGAAGTGTGCTAAGAGCTACAAGCACCTCTTTCTTTCTTGCCTAACAGAACTGCCGCCCCGAATACCGCCAATAAATTGGAAGCATTGAACTTTCCGATAAACTGAACTGCCAGTTCATGATTGTTGAAGTCGAGCAGCATCCCTTCAAAATGAGACTCCAATACCCGTCCTTTAAAGTCGCTAAGACTTCTCAATGAATAAGTATAGACCTTTCGAACGTGTGTTCTGCGTCATTACCAGTCCGTTTTTTATCGTCCAGATTGGTCAGGCTGAATGCATTTTTCGGCAGATCGTCAAAGAACTTTTTCTTCGCTTTCAGATAATTCTCTACTGTTTTATGATAGTCGAGATGGTCGCGGGTCAGATTGGTAAAGATCCCTCCTGCAAACTTTTTAATCCGCTGATACGCTTCTGTGCGATCGAATGGGAACTGACTTCCATAAAGGCGTATTTACATCCTTCGTCTGCCATCCGTCCCAACAGACAGTTCAACGTGATTGGATCAGGAGTAGTATGTTCTGTCGGAATCGGTTCGTCGTCGATATAATTGCAAACGGTAGAAATCAATCCTACCTTATATCCGAAATAACGGAATGTATTATATAATAAGGTAGCGATTGTTGTTTTTCCGTTCGTTCCGGTAACACCGACCAACTCCAGTTTGGAAGTCGGATCTCCATAGAAGGTAGTGGCAATCTTTCCTACCGCATCTTCGCTGTCTTTTACTTGTATATAGGTGATCCCCGCTACGGGTTTTTCCGGCATATCCTCGCAGAGGATGGCGATCGCTCCTTTTGCAATGGCAGCAGGTATATAAGCATGGCCGTCGGCTTGTGTGCCACGCATTGCCATGAATAGCTGTCCGGCTTCCACTAGACGGGAGTCGATGTTGACACCGGTGATTTCTATGTTTGAATCTCCGGCTATCTCTACCGGTTGGATTGCTCTCAGTAACTCATTTAATAACATCACTCTATTCAATTTTTAATCTTTAATTTTTAATGAAGCGTAAGCGTCACTGTCTGTCCCTTCTTAACAATCGTTCCGTTGGCTATCGACTGGCTTTTTACTTTGCCTACGCCGACCAGATTGACTTTCAATCCTTTGCTTTCCAACAAGTACACAGCGTCTTTCGCTCCCATACCTATCACACTCGGTACAAAATTCTGCATATTGCTCCGGCTTTCAAGCACTACGGCTTGTGGGGCAGAATGGGTATTTCCCCAAACTTCTTTGCCCGAATCAGCAATTTTGCCTTGTACATTAATCTGCAGCTCTTCCAATACCCGTTGCGCTTCGCGCATCTCTCCGGCTTTTACATTCGGAATGACTACGGAATTAGTATCAATCGCATTGGTGAGCGGCAAACGTAGGTCTTTGGCATACACTCTTTCTGCAATCTTGCTGAATACACTACCTGCCATCAAACCTCCCGAAGCCGGTAATCCCGGTTTCTGGATAGAGACAATCATGCTATATTTAGGTGCTTCTGACGGGAAATACCCGCAGAAACTAACCAGATAATTTGTTCTTCCCGTTTTGTATCCGGCTGCTCCCTGTGGGATCTGCGCCGTTCCTGTTTTTCCTGAAACGTGGAACTGCTTGCTTCCTGCAGGTTTGGCAAGTCCTTCACCGACCACTTTCCGGAGAATCTCACGGATCTGTGCCAAAGTCTTATCCGAACAAATCTTGGGATTGATCACCTCTGTCGGATATTCTTTCACGACTTCCCCATCTTTCACGGCAGCTCTGACAAACTTCGGACGTACGGTGACTCCATTGTTGGCTATCCCATTATAGAATGTCAGAATATTGATCGGTGGAACCTGCGTTTCATAGCCGATGCTCATCCATGGCAAAGTCGTTTTTGAAAAATAGCGTTCTTTCGGACCACGAATATTCGGCTTTCCTTCTCCGGATATTTGCAGGTGGAGTGGCTGGTCGATGCTCATCCGTTTCAGTCCGTCTACAAATTTCTGCGGGTTGCTGCCGTAGAAATGGTCTATTATATAAGAGGTACCGACGTTGGACGACACTCCCAGGATTTCCGTGACAGTCAGTTTTCCGTATCCTCCGCGATGCCAGTTGTGGTCTTTCATGACACGTCCATGCATCGGCTTTTGTCCGTTGCCGGTGTCTACGATATAGTCCGGAGTGATTTTTCCGTCTTCCAGAGCTACCATGATAGAGGCTGTCTTGAAGGTAGAACCCGGTTCGAGCATATCGCTGATGGCATTGTTGCGTACTTCATAATATTCACCGTCTCTGCCTTGCGTCATATTGACGATGGCTTTCACCTCTCCGGTAGCAACTTCCATCAATACGACTACACCCACACTGGCATTCAACTCTTTTAGTTTATCCACCAATGCTTTTTCGCAAATATCCTGCATACCTACATCGATGGTGGTGATCAGGTCGCAACCGTCGATCGGGGCGACATCGACAATGTTCAGGTATTTGTTCATCACTTTCTGACGGTGTGTCAATCCGTCCCGTCCTTTCAGGATGGTGTCGAAAGCAAGCTCGATACCATTTCTCGCTCCTTTGGCTGTGTCTGCATACACGTCTCCCAATGTACGGGCAGCCAGTGAACCGAACGGTTTCTTACGCTGATTGTAAGCCTGTTCTTTGAATCCGCCTTTATACCGGTTCAAACAGAACACAGGCAGTCTCTTTACCTCTTTATATTGTATATAGGAGATACGTTTCGGATAAATCAGATAATTGCGGCTTTTTGCCTGGCGTCCTTTCTTGAGGTGTGCCTTGATAGAATCCATGTTCGCGTTGAGGATAGAATCACGTCGTGCCTGATCTTTCTGCCTGCGTTTTTCATCTTTTCACCGGACATAAAGTCCATGTATATTCTGTACTCGGGCAGAGAGCTGGCCATCAGTTTACCGTCAGAAGAAATAATGTTTCCACGATTAGGTTTTACCGTCACATTCTCTTTTTACGAAACGATCAGCCACATCCTGCCAGTATTGTCGTTCGGCAAACATGGTGATGCCTGCTTTTACAACAATAGCTACTCCTATCAACGCCATCAACAGGATGACGAAGAAGTAACGGGTCATTATGTTTTTTTTATTTACAGCCAATGTTATTTACGATTTAACGATTTACGATGTACTATTGAAATTACTTTAATCCTCAATTCTCCATTATTTTAGTAAGTACGGTGGATTAGTGGAAGTCTGCAAATCGCTTTCTTTGGTGGCGATGTATTCCTCGATGCGTGATTGGCGGCTCCGCTCCATCAATTCCGAACTGCGTGTCAGGGCATCGTACTTGATGTCTATCAGCTCTTTTTTAAGATTGTCTATCTCTATCAGTTGCAGTTGGCATTCGTAACGGTTGTTGATGTAAATAATGATAAGCACCATGATAAGGAACAACAATCCGGCTTGGCGGCGGAAGAAGTCTGTGGCCAGAATGTCGCCTCCGATGATGTTCTTCAGTGAGGTGCGTTTTTTCACCTTTTCCGTATTCTTTTCTTCTTGCTTCTTTTCCATTGCTAGTCACTAATCATTCATTACTCTTTCTGCAATTCTCAGCTTGGCGCTGCGCGAACGCGGATTGCGCTCTATCTCTTCCTCGTCCGGTACAATCACTTTGTTGTTGACTAGCCGGAACGGGGTCAATACGTTCCCGAAAAAATCTTTTTCGGCCTTGCCTTCCACGTTGCCGGTTTTCATGATATTCTTCACCATACGGTCTTCCAGGGAGTGATAGGTTATCACCACCAGGCGGCCTCCCGGCTTTAGCGCTTCTGTTGCCGCATACAGCATTTCTTTCAGTGCTTCCATTTCCTGGTTTACCTCAATGCGCAATGCCTGGAATACTTTTGCCAGTTCTTTCTTCTCGCGTTCGCGGCCGAAGAGTGGTTTGACGATTTCCAGAAATTCGCCGATGGTGGCAATTCTCTGCGTAGCCCGTGCCTTAACGATGACAGATGCCAGTTTCCGGCTGTTCTTCAGCTCGCCGTACAGATAAAAAATATCGGCCAGCTTTTCTTCTTCGTAGGTATTCACGATGTCGGCAGCGGTTAGGCCGGCACGCTTGTTCATACGCATATCCAGTGCCCCGTCGAAGCGGAAGGAGAATCCCCGTTCGCTGTCATCAAAGTGATGGGAAGATACGCCGAGGTCGGCAAGTATGGCATCCACTTTTTCGATGCCGTGATAGCGTAGGAAGTTGTGCAGGTAGCGGAAGTTGCTGCGTACGAATGTAAAATGCGGGTTGTTCACAATGTTGCGTTCCGCATCCTCGTCCTGGTCGAAGCTCAGCAGCCGGCCACCGTCTTCCAGGCGGGACAGTATCTCGCGCGAATGTCCTCCTCCACCAAACGTTACGTCTACATACGTGCCGTCCGGACGGATGTTCATTGCATCTACGCTCGGCATCAGCAATACGGGGATGTGATATGTTGTTTCTTCTTTCATCATCTGTTGTTTATAGCTTATTTTCGTCACAACAAATATTTTCGTCTCCCAGCAGTTCTTCAAGAGCCTCGCTGAACTCGTCGGGGTTCATGAATGGTTGGTCGGCACGTTCCTTAGCCCAGATTTCTATTGTGTTGTCCACACCAATGAAGCGGACATCACTTTGTATACCCGCCATTTGCAGGTAACGTTTTGGGAGCAGGATGCGTCCGTTCCCGTCAGGGGTCATGACTTCCGCGTCACTTACGAACTGGCGGAAAATCATTTGTTGTTTGGCGTTCCATTTATTCAGCCGGCAGCGAAGTTGGTTTTGAGTGGCAAACCATACACTTTCCGGGTAGAGCACCAGGCAATCCTGATACACGTCCTTACGCAACACGAGTCTTTCTTCAGAAGCGGCTTGCAGCTGTTTCCGGAAGGTGGCCGGGATGAAAACTCTTCCTTTTGCATCCGCCTTAGCCTCGATATTACCTAAAAATTGTATCATTTCTCACCTTATTATAAT
>VOFD01002591.1_pt1 | contig 40676 bp, 35 predicted proteins | sample 5384101 | NCBI WGS metagenome assembly VOFD01 (sample SAMN12384723, study PRJNA508395) | human gut metagenome | isolation source: healthy gut C | host: Homo sapiens
GCCGTCGTATTTTGGTAGCGGCGGCGTTGGCGGCCGCCTGTTCAGGTTCCGGGGCCGGTCAGCTGCCGTTTTCAGGGGGAGCGGCGGTCGTGCTTTGATCGGTGTCGGCACCGCGTCGGGATACCGCGAATACCGGAAGCGGCAACTCCTTTCCGCCGCTGGGTGCTGTCGTTCATATCAAAAGCGCGCTATTTCGAATCCCATATCGGGATGCCGACGCGACGTTCGTTTCTGAACGACAACGCGGTATGTACTTCGCATCAAAAGCCTTCTTCATATCGGGTTCGGACGCAAGTTCCGAGAGCTGAATGCCGGGATGAAACGTATGGCGCAGGGGTTTGATTCCACGGATCTCAAGATTCTCCGTGGCCGGGCGATATAACGGTAGAAGTTCAGGAACTTCGCCGCCAGCAGGGATATCTCTCATAACGTTTCTCGGATTATCAGGGCAAAGATGTGGTCAACTAAATGTGTTCGGATACATTTTGTTCATCTTATTTAAAGTAATGGTATGACTGGATGTGAGCGCAGGATCTTGCACCGGAACAGGAAAGTCAACGGAGAAGAGCCGATTCTTCTCCGTTGACTTCAATTCAGACTGCGTAAACCGAGGTCGTCGCGCTCTTTGTCGGCCGCTCTTTTCGGAATCGAAACCGCGTTAGAATATGATAAGCGCCTCGATTTATTCGTTGCTACTTTCGTCTTCGTCGAGAATAATGTCGAGCTTGCGCCGGATAATCGTCGAGACAGTCTTGTCGCCTCCGTATCGATGCTGAGCGTCCGCTCAAAGTAGAGGTAAGGGCCAGCCTGAGTCCAGATGTACCTCCTCCGACGAATATTGTTGCATTCGCGCTCTTCCGGGGCCATGTTCTTCCATGTAGCCTCAACGATCGGGTCGACCGCGGCTTTCGCTTGTTCGACCAGTGCATCAGATTCGTGAACCGGGGCATTACACCGTTTCGCTGGTCGTGAACTCACGATCTCGGCTCCCGTGACAGCTGCGATCACATCATGTATAAAATTTGAAACTCCTGCTCGTCCGTGGACTTGTAGTCGCTGTACGAGAGCCGAAGCTGGTAGCGCTCTTGGGTCTGGGCAAGCACCTCGAAGGTGCGGCGTTCAGCTGAGCGATATACGGCGTGTCGCCCTTTTCGTCGATTTTGAGTTTCTCTTCTGTCGCATTGTATGCGTACTTGTCACCGGTGTCCAGTAGGCGCATATCTGTACCGTGGAATGGGCATGATCTGGGCGCAGTGAGGATAGCCGCCATGCCGCAGATTGCGAGTAAAAACCGTTTCATCTATATTCTTGTTTAAAATAAGTCTTTCAGACGTTCGTCGACCACCGCTTCGGCCATCGCCGTTCCCGGAAGGCGGCAGGAGCATCTCTGGCATCCGTGAGCGACGCTCCAGTCGCTCGTAGAGCATATCGAGCAGCACCTTGCGCAACCAGGTGCACCCCCTCCGGCGTATCGTAGTCCTCTTCGCCGAAGGTCGACGTGCGGCGATACAGAACGAGATAGTAGATGCCTGCAATCAGCAACGAAACAATCTGCCGGAAGGGTTGCCGCTTCTGCAAACTTCCGGCTGTATGTTTCGCAGACTCCAGGGGTCGTCTCGCGGTTGGCGGAGGCACGGCGTGTCGTGGTGGTCACGTCGGTGATCTCCCAGATCAAAGCAGGGCTGCATTCCGGAATTGTCGTAGAGTAAGTCGGCCGTACTGACGAGGGCGTTTTCGAACCGCACGTACCCCCTCCTCTCCCGGAGGCCCGCCCCCTATGGCCGATAGAATATCGGCTCGGACCTGTTCGTTCGTACGACAAGTAGCGCTTGCGTGCAGGGACTTGTGCCGTGTCATTCGTCATAAATCTTCGGTTTGGCGATTAGGGACAAATATAAAATTAGTCGGAATAATTTATTTTAGCAAATAAAAAAATTGATAAAATATAATTTCAATGTAGCATTGCTTGGCAGTTTTCGAACTTTTATTCAAAATCGATTCGACGGGAATGATTGACATATAGGGGGCCGGATAAAGAAAAGATCCGATTTACATATGCAAATCGGATCTCGAAATGGAAAAGATTGATTGTCAATCTTTTTGGCGGTGCGTAGGGGACTCGAACCCTGACCCCGTGCGTGACAGGCACGTATTCTAACCAACTGAACTAACGCACCGAACGTTCGTTTTCACTCTTCGCCTTCCTGTCCGACAAACTCTCGCCGGTAAACGGAAACATGCTGAATTTGCGGTGTGTAGGGGACTCGAACCCCTGACCCCGTGCGTGACAGGCACGTATTCTAACCAGCTGAACTAACACACCTTTTGCTGATTGCGAATGCAAAGGTAGTACAAATTTTCGAAAATACAATACTTCCCTTTATTTTTTGAAGAAAGAAAATTGCACGCTGCCGTAACTTCTTAATTGCCAGAAAGCGTCTCGATCGAAAAAATCCATGTTACGGGAGTGTTCGAAGATCAGCAGACCGCCTTCGCGCAACAACCCGTTGTCCAGCACCAGCCGGACGATTTCCCCGCTGCCTTCCAAATCGTACGGGGCGTCGGAGAAGACGATGTCGAACTGTTTCGGGCAGCTTTTCAGGTAGAGAAAGGCGTTGGCCTTGACCGGATAGATCGTTTCGCATCCCAGCTCCCGCGCCGTCTGCCGGATGAAGTTGTAATGCACGGCGTTGATTTCGACCGCCGTGACGCTGCGAGCGCCGCGCGAAGCGAATTTGTAGCTGATCGATCCCGTGCCAGAGAAGAGGTCGAGTACGTCGCACTGTTCGAAATCGACCAGATTGGTCAGGACGTTGAAAAGGTTCTCCTTGGCGAAGTCCGTCGTGGGACGCGCCCGCAAATTCTTCGGAGGGTTGATCGCCCTGCCCTTGTATCTGCCGCTGATTATTCGCATCGTACATCTCTGAAATACTTCCGCAACTGGCGGGCCAGCGTGTCGCTTCCCGACAGGCAGAGCGGATAGGTTTTGAGCGGAAACGTCCGGTCGAGCCGGCCGAGGTAATAGAGGACGTCGGCCGTCCCCTGCGCCCGTACCACTTCGGCCAGCCGCAGCACGTTGTCGTAAATCTTTATGTAGAGCAGCCCGTCGGTATGGATTAGCCATGCGCCCTGTCCCGCAAATTTCGGCTGAAACAGCAGCGGAGAGGTAAAGGTCACCCGATCGCCCGCCGTCTCGGCCAATTGACGGCGGCACTCCTTGTCGACGGCCATTACGGCGATCTGTTGCCGTTGCGGATCGCTGTATACCGCACACTCCGTCTCCGCACAGCCGAGCCCCGCCAGCGCAAGGTAGTTCGGAGCCGATTCCCGTTCGAAGACCTCGGCCGGTACCAACAGCGTTTTGTGCGTCAGTACCGAACATACGACGCGGTCGGCAGCTGCATACTCTGCCGGCAGCTCTTTCGGAAAAGAATGTCCACCCGACCGAAGCCGGATGGACATCTCTTTCGAAGGAGTCGCGGAATTACTCCCAGTTGCCTGCTTCATTGTTCGCACCCTCCATCGAACCGAACTTGATTCCGGGATACTTGTCGTAGGCGACGACCTCCGGAGCCTTGATGAGGTTGATCACTTCCTGACGGAACGTAACCGTATCGAGGAACTTCACGTAGGGGGCCTTGACCTCGACGACCGGAACGACGACCTTCGACTCGGTCGTAACCATGCCGGCTGCGATCGTGAATTCGGCCTGCTTGTTCGTTCCCGGTATGTAGCGGAAATTCTTCACCTGATCGGGCGAAAGCTTCTTCGGTGCGAAGATCGTGTCGATAACGGCTACCGTGAAGGTTTCGATATTTTTCTTGCCGGCTTTTTTCAGCTGTGCCATGGCCACCGAGTCGTCCTCGTCGACGATACGGCGCTGCCCCTCGATCGAATCGTTGAGAACGAAATTGATCAGCGTATCGAAATCGCCCGTAAAATGCTGGTATTTGGACTTGAACGCACGTTCGGCGGTACGAATGTCCTTGATGCGCTCGATAACGGCCTCTTCCTTCGCTTTTTTCACGTTTTCAAAACGGATGGGTGTCGAAATCTGATCGTAGATGACATATACCAGACCTACGATCACCAAGGCAAGAATCAGTTGAACGATTTTTTTCATTTCAATTATTTGTTTAAGTTTGTATCCCGTTTAAAAAGGTAACGCTGCAATGTTTAACACGACAATCGCGACCCAAATTTACGCCAAAATTTGTTTCGAAGCAACAAATAGTCAAAAAAAAATCATAGAAAATTTATCGGAATACCTCTCGGACGACGATTTTTCGCGGATTTTCGTACTGAACGGTTTTGCCGGTACGGGCAAGACGACGTTGATCGCCGCGTTAGTTGCCGCGCTCAAAGAGTTAAGAATAAAGCCCGTGCTGCTCGCTCCGACCGGACGGGCGGCCAAAGTGCTCGCCCGCTACTGCGGGGAGCAGGCGCTTACGATCCACAAACGCATCTACCGCCAGCGCACCAACGCCGATTACGAATCGAAATTCTCGCTCGACTTCAACAGGGAACAAGGTGCCGTCTTCATCGTGGACGAAGCCTCGATGCTCTCCGATTCGACGGGCGACGGCGCACTGTTCGGCAGCGGATCGCTGTTGGAAGACCTGGTGAGTTACGTGCGCAGCGGACGCAGTTGCCGGTTGATTCTGGTCGGCGACAGCGCGCAGCTGCCTCCCGTCGGGTGCGATTTCAGTCCGGCGCTCGATCCGGCGACGGTTTCGCGCTACGGCGAAGTCGTCTACGGGCTGATGGACGAGGTGGTGCGCCAGCAGATGCAGTCGGGTATTCTGTTCAATGCTACGCTGGTGCGCTGCATGCTCGAAAAACCGTATCTACGAAATACCGAAATTCGAAATGGACTACCCTGATTTCGAGTCGGTAGAGGGCGGTGATTTCATGGAAAAGTTGCAGGATGCCTTCGACCGTTACGGCCGCGACGAGGTGATCGTCATCACCCGGTCGAACAAGCGGGCGAACCGTTACAACGAAGGGATTCGCCGTTATATTCTCAGTGCCGAAGAGGAGATCGAGAGCGGCGACATGCTGATGGTCGTGAAAAACAACTACCACTATGCGGCGGCGGATGCCCAGGGAGCGATGAACTTCATCGCCAACGGCGACATCGCCCGGCTTGTCCGCCTGCGTCGCTTCGAGGATTTCTACGGATTTCATTTCGCCGACGCCGTGCTCTCGTTCGCCGATTACGGCGACATGGAGATCGGTTGCAAAATCCTGTTGGATACCATCAAGTCCGAATCGCCGTCGCTCACGCGCGAGGAGAGCAACCGCCTCTTCTACGAAGTCGAAAAGGACTATGTCGAGACGAAAAGCAAGATCAAACGTTATAAGGAAATCCGCGAAAATCCGCATTTCAACGCCGTACAGGTGAAGTTCGCCTACGCCGTGACCTGCCACAAGGCGCAGGGCGGACAGTGGCGGGCGGTCTTCGTCGACCGCTGCCTGTTCGGTGACGAACCGATGACCCGCGACATGCTGCGCTGGCTCTACACGGCGCTGACGCGCGCCACCGAAAAACTCTATCTGGTAAATTTCGATCCCCGATTCTATGAATAACCCGTCTTCGGAGGTTCATCCTCTCGCTCCGTTCCTGCCCGACGGCGCGCGCGTGCTGATGCTGGGCAGCTTTCCGCCCAAGCGCGTGCGCTGGTCGATGGAATTTTTCTACCCCAATCTTCAAAACGACATGTGGCGGATCATGGGGCTGCTCTTTTTCGGCGACAAGGCCCATTTCCTGGCCGATCCCAAGCATTTCGACCGCGAACGCATCATGGCTTTTTGCCGGACGGTCGGGTTGGCGCTCTACGATACGGCCAGCGAAGTCGTCCGCCTTCGGGACAACGCCTCGGACAACTTCCTGCAAGTCGTGCGACCGACCGACGTGTGCGGTCTGCTGGATCGCCTGCCCGAATGCCGGGCCGTCGTGACGACGGGCGAGAAGGCGACCGAAACATTGGTGGGGCAACTCAGGTGCCAGCGTCCTGCTGTCGGCGGTTCCGCACCGTTCGAATACGCCGGCCGCCGGATGCAGCTCTTCCGTATGCCGTCGTCGTCGCGCGCTTATCCCCGGTCCGTGGAATGGAAGGCGGAGTTCTACCGGAAGATGTTCGCTGCGGTCGGTATGATCTGACTTTTTGCCTTCGATTTCGCCTCGGATGCTCTGTCCGGATCAAGTAAAATTGGAAATAATTTGCTTCTGCGCCCGACTTTTTCGTATCTTTGACTTCGTCTTAGATACTCCCGCTCGGCAATGTTCAAATAAATTTGACATTGCCCTCGTTTATTCGTATCTTTGCTATCCCGAAATTGGTCTGAATAAGACTTATTTCGCACTACACATTGTATAGTATATTTTATTGCATGATTATGGCAGGTACGGATAAGAAATATGTAGAGACTCCGCTGATGAAGCAGTACTACCAGATCAAGTCGGTTCACCCCGATGCGATCCTGCTCTTCCGCGTGGGCGATTTCTACGAGACGTTCGGCGACGATGCGATCAAGGCCAGCGGGATTCTGGGCATCACGCTCACCCGCCGCGCCAACGGGTCGGCGACCTTCGTCGAGCTGGCGGGATTCCCCTACCACGCCATCGACACCTACCTGCCCAAGCTGGTGCGGGCCGGGGAGCGCGTGGCGATCTGCGAACAGCTGGAAGACCCCAAGCTGGTGAAAGGACTCGTCAAGCGGGGCGTCATCGAGCTGGTTACGCCGGGCGTCGTTCTGGGCGACAACCTTCTGGCCAACAAGGAAAACGTCTACCTGGCTTCGGTTTACTTCGGCCGGCAGACCACGGGCGTGGCCTTTCTCGACATTTCGACCGGCGAATTCTACGTGGCCGAGGGACCGGACAACTACATCGACAAACTCCTGTCGAATCTCTCGCCCAAAGAGATCATCTACCAGCGGGGATTCGACGAGCGGTTCCGGCAGGCTTTCGGCACGAACTACTACACCTACAAGCTCGACGATTGGGTCTTTTTTTCGGAGGAGCTGAACCGCGAAAAGCTCTGCAAGCAGTTTGGCACGCAGTCGCTCAAAGGGTTCGGCATCGACCACATCTCGGCAGGCATTTCGGCCGCCGGCGCCATCCTCTACTATCTGGAATTCACCGAACACAAGGAGATCGGCCACATTGCATCGATCTCGCGGATCGACCAGGACGACTACGTGTGGATCGACAAGTTCACTATCCGCAACCTGGAACTCTTCACCACCAACGGTTCGCGCGACAGGAGCAGCTTCGCAAACGTGATGGATCGCACGCTCACGCCGATGGGCGGCCGTCTGCTCAAACGCTGGATAGCCATGCCGATCCGCGACATCGGGCGCATCAACCGGCGGCTGGACGTGGTACAGCGCTTCGTGGAGGACAGCGATCTGGCGGAAGCCGTCGGCGAGCAGGTCTCGCTGATCGGCGACCTGGAACGCATCGCTTCGCGTATCGCCGCCGCGCGCGTGACGCCGCGCGAACTGGTGCAACTGAAAAATTCGCTCGCTGCGATCGAACTGCTCAAAGCGATCCTCGAATCGACGGACGACGGGAATCTCCACCGGCTCGCCGCCGAGATCGACGTGCTGGCGCAGATGCGCCTGAAACTCGAACGGGAGATCTATCCCGATCCGGCGAACAACCAGATTCAGAAGGGCGGCGTAATCGCCGACGGGGTCAATCCCGAGCTCGACGACCTGCGCCGCATCGCTCTGCACGGCAAGGACGTATTGCAGCAGATCCAGCAGCGCGAGAGCGAACTGACGGGTATCCCGTCGCTCAAAATCGGCTACAACAATATCTTCGGATACTTCATCGAGGTGCGCAACGCCCACAAGGAGAAGGTACCCGATACGTGGATCCGCAAGCAGACGCTTTCCAACGCCGAGCGTTACATCACCGAGGAATTGAAGGAGTACGAAGAGAAGATTCTCGGCGCCGAAGACCGCATCCTGACGCTCGAACAGGAGATTTACAATGCGCTGATCGCCTTCGTTTCGCAGTCGCTGTCCCAACTGTTGCGCGATGCACACGCCGTGGCGCGCGTCGACTGTTTCCTGTCGTTCGCCCGCATCGCGCGCGAGCGCAACTACGTGCGCCCCGAACTGGACGACGGGGCGCGCATCGACATCGAACAGGGGCGTCATCCGGTCATCGAGACGCTGATGCCCGTGGGCGAGAAATATATCCCCAACGACATCCGGCTCGACGACAAGGAGCAGCAGATAATGATGATAACCGGTCCCAACATGGCGGGTAAGTCGGCTCTGCTGCGGCAGACGGCGCTCATCATCCTTATGGCGCAAATGGGCTCGTTCGTTCCGGCACGCCGGGCGCACATCGGCGTGGTGGACAAGATTTTCACCCGTGTCGGCGCGTCGGACAATATTTCGCAGGGCGAGTCGACCTTCATGGTCGAAATGCTCGAATCGGCCAGCATCCTGAACAACATCTCCGACCGCAGCATCGTGCTGCTGGACGAGATCGGCCGGGGCACGAGTACCTACGACGGCATTTCGATCGCCTGGGCGATGGTCGAATACCTGCACAACCACCCCACGGCCCATGCGCGGACGCTCTTCGCGACCCACTATCACGAGCTGAACGAGATGGAAAAGATGTACCCGCGCGTGAAGAACTACCACGTCACGGTCAAGGAGATGAACAACACGATCGTCTTCCTGCGCAAGCTCGAACGCGGCGGCACGGAACATTCGTTCGGTATTCATGTCGCCAAAATGGCCGGCATGCCGGCGTCGGTCGTGTCGCGCGCCGACGAGATTCTCAAAAACCTGGTGAAGGTCTACGGCACAGACGAGATCGTGCCGAGCAAAAGCCCCAAACTCCGAGGGCGCAAGCAGGCGTCGGTCAAGGATGCGGTCGAAGAGGCCGACAAGGGGCCGTCGATGCAGTTGTCGATGTTCCAGCTCGACGATCCGGTGCTGGTGCAGATCCGCGATCAGATCAAGGGACTGGACATCGATTCCCTTACGCCGCTCGAAGCGCTCAACAAGCTGAACGAGATCAAGAAGATCGCCGGTATCTGACAGTCGTGCAAGACAGGAGGCTGCCTCGAAAGGCAGCCTCCTGTCTTGTTTCAGTCGCCGGTCAGCGAATTGTGAAGGGTAATGCCGCCCGTAATCCAGAAATTCGGACGACGAAGCCCGCCGAAATCGCAGTAATCGGTGTCGGTGATGTTGGCTAGATCGACGTGTAGAGCGACGATCCCTTTCTCCCATCGCAGGTGTCCGTCGAGCAGAAAATAAGGACTGAAATCGACCTCTTCGGTCTGCATTCGCCCTTTGTCGTCGGTCAGCAATTTCCCGTCGGCGTCGCGCAGGTAACGGTTGTAAAAGCCGTAACGATCGAAGAGGGTTCCGGTCACGGCCAGAGAGAAGCGGCGCAGGAAACGAATCTCCGCGGCGAACGACAATTTGTGGCGCATGTAGTCGAGAATGCTCGACGTCCTCACGTCGCTCAGACGCGATGTGGTCAGATACCCGTAAGAGACTGTCGCGCGACGCACTGCTCCTTCGTCGGAACGATATCCGCCCGATGCCTCGATGCCGAATGTACCCAGATGCGACTCTTGCTCCGAGTGCCATTTGTCATATAGGGTCCGGTCGCCGATCGTCAGTTCGTCGCGCCACACCCAGTCGATTACATTGCGACCGTCGCGGTAGAAGAACTGTACGGAGGCATGCCATTTTTCGATGGCGTAACCTCCTCCGATATGGTAGGTGACAGCTCGTTCGGGTTTGAGATTCGGATTGTTGACCTGCGCTTCCGACGTATAGTAGAGGTCGGTGAACGTCGGTAACCGCATCGACTGTGCGGCTCCGGCTTCCGCTTGCCAGCCGCCGTTGCCGTAGCGTCCCGATACGGCCCAAGAGACCGACGTTCCGTAGGGCGTAAAGCTTGCACCGGCCGAAGCGGCGATAGCGAAACGGCGCCATCTCATGGAATGGCGCAGCCACAGATTGCCCACGTGGCGTTCGGCTTCGCACTTGTAGCGGCCGCGCGGAGCGGCCATCGGTTCGCCCAGATTGGAGCTGAAAATGTGGTGATAGATGTAGTCGCCACCCAGCGAAGTGGAGCCTCCCCGCCACTGCAAGTCGCCCCAAAGCTCCGCTCCGACGTTGTCGGTGTTGTGGTAATTGGTCGGTGTACCGCGTGTCCATTCATAACGGTCGAAATTCTTGCGGTAACTTGCATCGGCGCAGATTCGGAAAAGCCCCCACTCCTTGATCCATCGCAACGAACCGAGCGCCGTGGCGGTCTGTTCGAACTGATCCGGATTGTAGGCGGCATAGAATCCGTTGGACCCGAAGCGCCGGCCCTGTCCGCCAGTCTGAAAGTCGAAGAATCCGGCTTTCGGCGAATCGTATGTCATACGGAGGTACCCGTTCACGTTGCGGAAGTCGGTATTGTGGATATATCCGTCGCTGCGACGCAGCGATCCGGCGGCGAAGAGCACGAGACGGTCGCGTGTAAGAGCTCCGGACAGATTGGTATAGCCATACCCGTGTTGCCCGCCTTCGGCTTTGAGCCGAAGATAGTTGCGATACAAAGGAACGGTCCGGACGTTGACTGCGCCGGCATAGGCACCCACTCCCGGAATTCCCTCGATGAGTTCGATACCCGACACGCAATCCATGTCGATCGGCAGCGAATGGGTCTGGTGTCCGGTGCGGGCATCGGTGAAATTGATGCCGTTGAGCAGCATCATGGTTTGATCGGGCGATCCTCCGCGGATCGAGATGTCTGCCTGCACGCCCTTGCCGCTACGCTCGCGAATGTCGATCGAAGGGCTGAGGCGAAGGGCGTCTTCCAGCGTCTGGAACGGCGCGGCAGCCTCTGTACCCCGATCGAAAACGGGCGTTTGCGACTGAATGCTGCGGGAGGGGCTTAGTCGTGTCCCTGTCACGCCGATCGGCTCGATTCGCATCACGCGGGATACGCCCGAGGTGTCGGCCTGTTGAGCCGCAGCCGTTTCAGTCGTCAGCAAGAGAATGGACATCCCGACCGCAAGCACCCCGATCGTCACTTGGCGGTGGAGGCTGGCGAACACGGCATAGTTCGTACGGCTCCAACGCTTGAAGCACGGGATCGGCTTCGCGGTTGAATGTTTCTTCATCTTGATGAAGTTTTTTAGATGGTTAATGAATAAAAACGAACATAGGCCCTGTCCAAAGGAGAAGCCTATGTTTTGTCGGTTACTTTTCGACGTGTCGTTTGCGCCACTCCCACGGCGCGACGTGGTCGGACGAAGCCCAGATGCCGACGCCCTCCTCCTGTGCGAATCGCTCGGAGCGGATGTAGCGCAGTTCATTGACCGTATCGTTGCGATACCACGCAAATCCCGAACGCAGCATCAGATCGGCCACGTCGTCGTTGTCGCGCGTGGTGGCGATCACCCGCACGCCCTGCGGGGTGCGTCCGCCCTTGGGCGTCACCTCGACGCGGCGTTGCAGGATCATGTTGTAGAGGTATTTGCGCGCCTCGTACCCCTGCGGCTGTTCGATTTCGGGAGCCTCGATGCTGTACACGTTGTAGGTCAGCGTATCGCCTCCGTCGTCCAGACCGAGGAACGTATCGCCGTCCACCACGCTGATTACCCGCACGGGATAGCTGCGCTGGACGATCTCCGCCTGATGTCCTTTTCCCCGTCCGATGAGTTTCAGCCCCAGGACGGTCAGCATACCCACGGCGATCGTGGCGATCAGGACGCCGTTGCGGAGCTTCCGTTTGCGGCTGTTCCTGCGGTGCCGCCGGTGGTGACGGCGACGGGATGTTGTCGGGTTCGATTGTTCCGCCATAGTCTAATTGAGTTTTAGTCGAACAGGGCTTCGGTCTTCGCTACGACCTCCTCCGGATCGGGCGTGAGCGGGAAGACGAGGCTCGGTTCGAGATACCAGAGTTCCTTATCCTGCTGGCAGCGGTGTTCGCCGCCGCCCGTAATGTTGAGCATGACGATCTTCTCGGGGTCGATCCGCCCGTCGGCCACGGACTTGACGAGCGACGCCGTGGCGATTCCCGCCGCAGAGTAGATATCGATTCCCTCGGTCTCCTCGAACAGGGCGCGGGCCTTGCGTGCCTGTGCGTTCGTCGCTACCATGATGTCGCCGCCGGTGGCTTTGAGCGCGTCGTACAAACCGCCTGCCAGCGAATAGGGAGGTTTGCGGTTCGAGAGTACTTTGGCGTCGATGATTTCGGCGTCCCGACGGGCCTTGGCGGCTTCGTAGGGCAACATCTCGCGCGAATCGACCCGCCATGCGTCGAACATCGGGACGAAGGGGGCGTTCTGCGAGACGACGAGTTTCATCGTCTTGTTGCCGAAGCGGCCGTCCTCGTTCAGGCGCATGTTGGCCTCCCATGCTGCGATGGCGCCCGTGCCGCTGCCGACAGCCTGGAAATAGTAGTCCGGAATCTCGCCGATGGTCGTGGCGGCCGACAGCACCGTAGTGCCCATGCCGTCGCGGCGGGCGACATTCTTCGCGCCGCCTTCGGCGTAGAACTTCCGCGATTTGAGGGCCAGGTTGCTCAGGAAAATCGCGTCGAAATAGTCGCCGCCCCGTTCGGGACAGATCAGTTTGACGCAGGGGTTGAGCGGCCGGTCGAACCAGAGCGCCGAGATGTTCTCTTCGGGCACCGACAACAGCAGCGGAATGTTGTTGTCCGAGCAGACTTTGGCGAAGGCGCGCGCCGTATTGCCGGCCGAGGCGACCACCAGAATCCGGTTGTCGCCCTCGCGGATGCGGGCGCAGACGCTGTATGCTTCGGTCTCCTTGAAGGAGCAGGTCGTCATCTTCGCGCCGATCTCGGGATAATAGCCGTTGAAGGTGATATAGAGGTTTTTCAGGCCGAGGTAGTCGGCCAGACCTTTGCTTTTGTAGGTTACGGGTGCGCTCGAACCCTGCAACATGCGGCGGACCGGCAGCCAGTCGCAGAATTTGTAGAAGCCGTAGCTGTCGGGGCGCACGTCGATCTGCCGGACGGCGTAACGAGTGCGGATCATCGAAGGGATTTTGCAGCAGGGATCGTCGAGCATCCAGCCTTCGTCTTCGAACTGCCGCCCCGTAGCGACGCATTCGAGCGTGTAATGAGTGGGTGTAAAATTCTCCATGTAGTATCTTTGGGTATCTTTGGTTTTCAGGACATGCGCCCTTTGAAATCGGCGTAACCGAATTCCCGGACGATGCGGACGGCTCCGTCGGCGTCGGCGACGGCGATCGCGGGGTGCGCCACGCCGTTGAACATCGTGGTCTTGACCATCGTGTAGTGGATCATATCCTCGAATATGATCCGCTCGCCGACCTGCAATTCGTGGTCGAACGCCCAGTCGCCGCAGTAATCCCCCGCCAGACAGCTGTTGCCGCCCATGCGCCAGCGCCGGTCGCCTTCCTGCGGTTCGCGGGCCCCGACGATCGCCGGCTTGTAGGGCATTTCGAGGCAGTCGGGCATGTGGCAGGCGAACGACACGTCGAGCATGGCCGTATGCACGCCGCCGTTTTCGACGATGTCCTCGACCGTCGAGACCAGATAGCCCGTGCGCCACGTAAAGGCGCTGCCCGGTTCGAGAATCAGCCGCAGGCGGGGATGGCGCGCCCGAAAATCGCGCAGCAGCGCGATCAGGTCATCGCAATCGTAGTCGGCGTGGGTCATCAGGTGGCCGCCGCCCATGTTGAGCCACTGGATGCGGTCGAGATAACGGCCGAAATGCCGCTCTACGGCTTCGAGCGCCTTGCGGAGATGCTCCGACCGCGATTCGCACAGCACATGGAAATGCAGCCCCTCGATCCCGTCGGGCAGACCGCCCTGCGTTTCCAGCTCCTCGGCGGTCACTCCCAGCCGCGAACCCGCCACGCAGGGGTTGTAAAGATCGGTCTCCACGGGCGAATAGCGCGGGTTGACGCGCAGACCGCACGAGATGCCGCGCAGCAGCGCCATTGCACCGAAACGGCGGAATTGTCCGAGCGAATTGAAGGTGATATGGCTGCTGCAATCGAGTATCTCGCCGATATTGCGGTCGGTGTAGACCGGAGCATACGTGTGCGCCGGCTGCCCGAACTCTTCGCGTACCAGCCGGGCCTCGGCGGCCGAACTGGCCGTCGCGCCGTCGCTGTGACGCGCCAACAGGGGGAAGATACTCCACATGGCGCACGCTTTGAGCGCGACGATCACCTCGGCGCCCGACTCGCGGCGCACGCGGTCGACGACCGAAAGATTCCGCGCCAGCAGACGTTCGTCCAACAGAAAACAGGGCGAGGGAACCCGTTTGAAATCAATCATTCGTTGTTCAAAGAATTAACGTGCAAATATACATTAATATCGTAAAGCAGCACTAAGTATAAATACCCATTCCCGCAGAGACGAAGAAAAAAGCGGAATTTACCCGATTACACAGGGTAAATTCCGCTGTCGGCCGCCCTGCGGCGGAGCGGGTCAGCGCTTCGGCTCCTTGTCCGCGGCGAAGGCCTCTTCGACCTCGCGTTCCTTCCTCATACGGTCCTTGCGGGTGTAATCCTCCACCTGATCGACCAGTTCGTTGATGTTGTCCTCGAAATTCTGCTCGCAGGGCGTGCAGGTCGTCTGTTCGTCTTTCATAATTTTTATTCGTTTGATGTGATACGGTTTCCCTTCCCCGTGCAAATTGCATACAAAAAGACGATCCGTTCTGCACGGACACCGCGGAAAATCGTTCCGCGAGTTAGGAAAAACGGGGAAAATTTCGTAATTTTACGATTGAATAAATCGAAATCGTCTATGATATTCCTCACCGCAATGGATTTCACGCTTCCGCTGGCCGATCCCGTGCTGAAGTTTCTCATCATCCTGCTCATCATTCTCGGAGCACCGTTGTTGCTGAACAAGATCCGCATCCCGCCGCTGTTGGGGCTCATCATCGCCGGAGCCGTGATCGGCCCCCACGGCTTCAACCTCGTCCTGCGCGACAGCAGCATCATCCTTTCGGGCACGGCGGGGCTGCTCTACATCATGTTCCTGGCGGGATTGGAAATCGATATGGGCGATTTCAAACGCAACAGCCTGCGCAGCCTGACTTTCGGTCTCTATACCTTCTGCGTGCCGATGGCGCTCGGTATCGTCGCGGGATACTACCTGCTCGGCTTTTCGTGGCTCACTTCGGTACTGCTGGCCAGCATGTTCGCTTCGCACACGCTGATCGCCTACCCCATTATCAGCAAGCTGGGAATCAGCAAGAACAATGCGGTCTGCATCACCGTGGGCGGAACGATGATTACCGATACGCTCGCGCTGTTGGTGCTGACGATCGTCGTCGCGCTCTCGACGGGTAACGCCGACGACATGTTCTGGGTGCGGTTGGGGCTGTCGATCACGGCCTTCACGCTCTTCGTTCTGTTGGGATTCCCCCTGATCGGGCGCTGGTTCTTCAAAAGGGTGCACGACAACATCTCGCAATATATCTTCGTGCTGGCGATGGTCTTTCTGGGTGCTTTTCTCGCCCAGCTGGCCGGACTGGAAGCGATCATCGGATCGTTCCTCGCGGGGCTGGCGCTCAACAGGCTGATTCCCGCCACTTCGCCGCTGATGAACCGTGTGGAGTTCGTCGGCAATGCGATCTTCATCCCGTTCTTCCTGCTCAGCGTCGGGATGCTGATCGACTACCGTGCTTTCTTTACCAGTTTCGAGACGATCAAGGTCGGCGCCGTGATGATCGTCGTGGCCACGGCGGCCAAGTTCATCGCCGCATGGCTCACGCAGAAGACTTTCCGTATGTCGGTCGATCAGCGGCGCGTGATCTTCGGGCTGAGCAATGCGCAGGCCGCAGCGACGCTGGCGGCCGTGCTGGTGGGCTACAACGTCATTCTGGGAACGACGCCCGACGGCGAGCCGATCCGGCTGCTGAACGAGAGCGTGCTCAACGGTACGATTCTGATGATTCTGGTCACCTGTACGATGGCGTCGTTTTCAGCGCAGAAGGGGGCGCACAATATCGCCATGGAGGAGTCGACGGACGTCGAGGAACCCGACCGGAACGAGGTGGAGATACTCATTCCGGTCAGCAACCAGGCCAACGTCGAGGAGCTGGTCAACCTGGGGCTGTCGCTCAAGCCGAAGCGCGCCAAGAACGGATTGCATGCGCTCACCGTCGTCGATGACAAGGGTTCCGACGGCACATCGGCGAAGCGCTCGAAACGGTTGCTGCAACTGGCCGTCGAGACGGCGGCGGCGACGGATACCCGTTTGCAGGAACTGCTGCGCTACGACCTGAGTCCGGCCAATGCCATTTCGGGCGTTATCCGCGAATGCGGCATTACCGACGTCATCCTGGGACTGCACGAACGCAAGGATATTTCGTCGGGATTCCTGGGGCGCGTGGCGGAGGGAACCATTGCCGACAACACGACCAACGTATTCATCTACAAGCCGGCGCAGCCGTTGTCGACCGTCAAGCGTCATCTGGTAGTCCTGCCGCCGCAGGCCGAAAAGGAGGCGGGGTTCCTCAGTGCGCTGGAACGTCTGGCCAACGTGGTCGGGAACACTGGGGCCAAGGCGGTGTTCTACGCCGCACCCGCCACGCTCGATCTGATTCGGGAACGCTTCGCGCGGTCGTCGAACGAAATCGGCTACGTCCCGTTCGTGAACTGGGAGGATTTCCTGATCGTTTCGCGCGACGTGCGTACCGACGATACGCTGTGGATCTGGATGAGCCGCCGCAACGGAGTCTCCTACGAATCGTCGATGGCGCGCGTTTCCCGCTATCTGGATCAGTATTTCAAGGGCAATAACTTCGTGTTGGTCTATCCGTTGCAGGCCAGCATCGACGAAGGATCGCGTTACCTCACCTGACCTTTCGGCCGGTTCCGGCAGCCGAAATCCGCTCGAATCCGCGTAACGCCTGCACAGCCGGCGGTTCTCGCGGCCGAAGAGGACAGAGTCTGCATCGAAACAATCCGGCCTGCATTGAAATGCAGGCCGGATAAGAAGTTGTCGATTTGTTCGTAGCGAGAGAGAGACTTGAACTCTCGACCTCATGAGTATGAATCATGCGCTCTAACCAGCTGAGCTATCTCGCCATTGCTTTGAAAGCGAGTGCAAAGGTAATAGAAATTTTTATTCGCGCAAAAGTTTTCAACGCTTTTTTACGCAAAAAAAGCGAAGTAACGGCTGTGGCATCGATTTTGTCCGTCCGATCGTAAACTTCAACCGATTATGAATCAACTGCAAACCCCGTTCGTTCGGAATCTTTCGTTGAATATCGTCACGCTGGCGGCCGGTGCCCTGCTGCTGTTGGCCATGTCCGTGGAAATTCTCACCGGAGACGACCGCCACTTTTCCCAAGCCTATCTGTGGATACAGTTCGCCGTCTGCATCGTCTTTCTCGCCGACTTTTTCATCCGGCTGGCGCGCAGCGAGCGCCGTACGCGTTTTTTCCTCCGCAACCTGCTCTTTCTGCTCCTGTCGATCCCCTACCTCAATCTGGTCGACTGGTTTTCGCTGGAGCTCGCGCGCGGCTGGGCCATGCTCATCGGACTGACGCCGCTGCTTCGGGGTTTTCTGGCGCTCTACATCATCGTCGCATGGCTCGCCAGGAACCGCTTCAATCAACTGCTGGCGGCCTATCTTTTTTCGGTGCTGGTCTTCACCTATCTGGCGTCGCTGGTCTTCTACGACTACGAGATTCTGGTCAATCCCCGCCTGGCCGACTACGGCGATGCACTGTGGTGGGCCTGGATGAACGTCACGACGGTCGGGGCCGCGATCTTCCCCGTCACGGCCGTGGGGAAGGTCGTCTGCGTGCTGCTGCCCATCGTCGGCATGATCTTCTTCCCGATCTTCACGGTCTACATTTCACAATACTATACGGGAAAAAAGAGCAGCAATTGACAAATCGCGCGAGAAACGCTATCTTTGCAGGGTAACCGCTACCCTTCCATGAAAAAGACGCTTCTCCTCCTGCTGCTTCTGCCGTTCTGCTTCGCCGCCGCGGCCGAAGGGGCGATCGACCGTGCGTGGGTCGAGCGAAATTACCGTAAAACCGAGTACCGCATCCCCATGCGCGACGGCGTACGGCTCCATACGACCGTCTACGCTCCGTGCGACACGGCGGGCCGGCACCCCATTCTGCTGACGCGCACTCCCTATTCGTGCCACCCCTACGGCGCGGAATTCTCCGCGTCGCTCTGGAAATCATTTCTGAAACTCTATTTGGAGGAGGGCTATATCCTCGTTTTCCAGGATGTGCGGGGACGCTACATGAGCGAGGGCGAATACGTCGATCTCCGTCCGTTCATCGCCGATAAGCATTCGCCCGAACAGATCGACGAGGCGAGCGACGCCTACGATACGATCGACTTTCTGGTGCGCGAGGTCGCGGGCAACAACGGGCGTGTCGGCGTCTACGGCAACTCCTATCCGGGTTTCTACGCCCTTATGGCCGCCGCGAGCGGACATCCCGCCTTGAAAGCCGCCTCGCCGCAGGCGCCCGTCACCGACTGGTTCATGGGCGACGACACGCACCACAACGGCGTGTTGTTCCTGCGCGACGCCTTCTCCTTCATCGGCGGCAGTTTCGGCAGGCCGATGGACAATCCCACGACCGAGGCCGCCGCAGCACCCCGTTACGTCCGTACCGACGAATACGATTTCTTTCTGCGCAAGGCTACCGTCGACAGCTTGACGCAGCTTTTGGGCGATACCGTCCGCTTCTGGAACGAGATGATGCGTCATCCCGATTACGACGACTGGTGGCGCGAACGCTGCTCGGTGCGCGCCATGCACGACCTCCGGCCGGCCATACTGGTCGTGGGCGGCCTGTTCGATGCCGAGGATTGCTACGGCGCGTGGACGACCTACGCCTCGATCCGGCGCCAGAGCCCCCGCACGTCGTGCCGGATGGTCGCCGGCCCGTGGGTGCACGGCGGCTGGCGGTCGTCGAACGGCGGCAACCGGCTCGGCAAGATGCGCTTCGGCGACGCGTCGCTGACCGACTACTACCAGCAGCGGATCGAAGTGCCCTTTTTCAATTATTACCTGCTCGGCAAGGGCGACGGCGGCGAGCTGGCCGGCGCTACGATCTTCTTCACCGGTGAGAATCGCTGGCGCACCTTCGAAGAGTGGCCTCCGGCCGATGCGCGCAAGGAGGTTCTCTTTCTTCGCAGCAACGGCGCGCTGTCTGCCGAGAGGCCGATCGAGCGCGAGTCGTTCAGCGGCTATCGCTCCGATCCCGCGTCGCCCGTGCCCTACGATTTCCCGATGCGTGCGTCGCGTGACAAGGCCTATATGGTAGCCGATCAGCGCTTCGCTGCCGGTCGGCCGGACGTGCTGTGTTTCACGACCGAACCGCTGGCAGGCGACGTAACATTCGCGGGCGGCATCCGGGCCGTCCTGCAAGCGGCGATCTCGACGACCGATGCCGATTTCGTGGTCAAGCTCATCGACGTCTGGCCCGATAATACGGAGTATCCGGGTTACCAGATGCTCGTGCGCGGGGACATCATGCGCGGACGTTACCGCCGCAGTTTTTCAGCCCCCGAACCCTTCACGCCGGGCGAGCCGACCGAAGTGGCCTTCACGATGCCCGATATCGCGCATACCTTCCGCAAGGGGCACCGGATCATGGTGCAGGTGCAGAGCTCGTGGTTTCCGCTGGCCGACCGCACCCCCCAGCAGTTCGTCGACATTTACCGCTGCGCGGCCTCCGACTTCATTCCCTGCGACGTGCGTATTTACCACGACCGCCGCCGTCCCTCGCGGTTGGAGGTGCTCCGTTTGCGATAAAGCGGGCCCGGCAGAATCCGCGACGGTCTTCCCGCCGCGGATTTTTTCTTGCCTCCGCCCGCTAACGGCACGTTTTTCGAGAGGGTCGACGTAAACCAAATACGTTTGACTTATGGAGAAAAAAGAACGTTCCCGACCGAGCGGAAAAACTCAGGGGAAACCCGAAAAGCTGACTTCGGTCAACGGCCGGCCGATCGCCGACAACGAGGATTCGCAGACTGCCGGACTGCGTGGCCCCATCGTGTTGCAGGACCCCTGGATGCTCGAAAAGCTCGCGCATTTCGACCGCGAGGTGATTCCCGAACGGCGTATGCACGCCAAAGGCTCCGGCGCCTACGGCACCTTTACCGTGACGCACGACATCACGCGCTACACCCGGGCCTCGATTTTCAGCCGGATCGGCAAGCAGACCGAGTGTTTCGTCCGTTTTTCGACCGTCGCGGGGGAACGCGGTGCCGCCGATGCCGAACGCGACATACGCGGCTTCGCGATGAAATTCTACACCGATGCGGGCAACTGGGATCTGGTGGGCAACAATACGCCGGTCTTTTTCCTGCGCGATCCGGTGCGGTTTCCCGATCTGAACCATGCCATCAAGCGCGATCCGCGCACGGGGATGCGCAGTGTCGACAACAACTGGGACTTCTGGACGCTGCTGCCCGAGGCGCTGCATCAGGTGACGATCACGATGAGCACGCGCGGCATTCCCGCTTCATTCCGCCACATGCACGGATTCGGTAGCCACACGTACAGTTTCTACGACGCCGAGAACCGGCGCACGTGGGTCAAGTTCCATCTGCGCACGATGCAGGGCATTCGCAATCTGACCGACGCCGAGGCGGAAGCCGTCATCGCCAAAGACCGCGAATCGCATCAGCGCGATCTGTTCGAAGCCATCGAGCGGGGCGATTTTCCGCGCTGGCTTTTCCAGATACAGACCATGACCGAAGAGGAGGCGCGCAACTACCGCATCAATCCCTTCGATCTGACCAAAGTCTGGCCGCACGGCGACTTTCCGTTGCAGGACGTGGGTATCCTGGAACTGAACCGCAATCCGGAAAACTTCTACGCCGAGGTGGAACAGGCTGCCTTCAATCCCCTCAATATCGTCGACGGCATCGGCTTTTCGCCCGACAAGATGCTTCAAGGACGGCTGTTTTCCTACGGCGACGCACAGCGCTATCGCCTGGGCGTGAATCTCGATCAGATTCCGGTCAACCGGCCGCGCGTGGCCGTACATTCGTATCACCGCGACGGTGCGATGCGCGTGGACGGCAATTTCGGCGCGACGGTGAGCTATACGCCCAACAGCTACGGCGTATGGTCCGATTCACCCGAATTGAAGGAACCGCCTCTGCCGCTGCACGGACCGGTCGACAACTACGACGAACGCGCCTATGACGACGACTATTACTCGCAACCGGGTGCATTGTTCCGCCTGATGACGCCCGAAGAGAAGCAGGCGTTGTTCGAAAACACGGCGCGCGCCATGGGTGACTGCAAACTCTTCATCAAGCAACGCCACGTGCGCAACTGCTACCGCGCCGACCCGGCTTACGGCAGGGGGCTGGCCGATGCGCTCGGCATCGCTCTGGACGAAGCGCTCGACGAGAAGAACGACCCCGCGCTCCACCCTGCCGCTGCGATGGTTTAATTAAAAAAAGTTAACAACATGGAAAACAAGCTGAAGAATTATCTGAACGACGAACATCTGAGTATCGGTACCCGGGAGTATCTCCGCGTGCTCAATGCCGGCGGTCGTCCTGTGGAATCGCTGCCGGTGGCCGAAGCGCGCAAAGTACTCGCCGACGTGCAGGCGGCCGTAGAAGTCGACTTGTCGGGCATCGACGAGCGGGAGCGCGAAATCGTGGCCGACGGTCACGCACTGACACTGCATCTGGTGCGGCCGCACGGCAGCCGAGGGAGGCTACCCTACTTCGTCTTCATCCACGGAGGCGGATGGGTGCTCGGCGACTACCCCACGCACCGGAGACTGGTACGCGATCTGGTCGTCGAATCGGAAGTCGCAGCGGTTTTCGTCGACTACACGCCATCGCCCGAAGCGAAATATCCGCAGGCGGTCGATGAGATTTACGCCGCCGTGAAATGGGTGGCCGAGAACGATGCGGAACTCGACCTCGACCGTCGCCGGATGGCTTTGGTCGGCAACAGCGCGGGCGGAAACATGGCGCTCGCGGCGGCGTTGCTCGCCAAGAAACGACATGCGCCCGCCGTTCGGGCGCTGGTGTTGCTGTGGCCCGTGACGAGCGCCTCCTCCGATTGGAAATCCTATGCCTTCTACGGCGGGGAGCGCTTTCTTACGGCGCCGTTGATGAAATGGATGTTCGACCGATATACGACCGACGCCCGGGCGCGCGAAGAAATTCTCCTGTCGCCTGTCAACGCTTCGCGGGAAGAACTGTTCGGCCTGCCGCCGACACTGATCGCAGTGGCCGAAAACGACATTTTGCGCGACGAGGGCGAAGCGATGGGGCGCCGGCTGGACGAGGCGGGCGTCGAAACGACGACCGTGCGCTTCAACGGCGTCATCCACGATTGGGGAATGCTCAACGGCTTCGCGCGGTTGGCTCCCACCCGCGATCTGATCCTCTTCGCGGCGGCAGTGCTCCGGCATCGTCTGCGCTGACCGTCCCGTTCCCGACGATTCGCCCCTGCCGAGATCTGTTGCGGCAGGGGCGAATCGCGTTCATGACGGAGCCGGCGTCAGCGAGCGTCCCTGTCGATGCTGTTCAGCGCGAAGGCATAGGCCCCCAGCGAAATGGCCCGGCTGGCGCCGATATGCGAGGTCATTACCCCGATGCGCTTCTGCGGATCGTAGACGATTTCACGATCGCTGCCGTAAACCTTGATCCGGCGGGAATCGCCCTGCGCGAAGGCGGCGAACTGCGTCGCATCGTCCAGATCGTAGACCTTCATCTGTACGCGCGGAAGCGTTTCACCCGAAAAGGTATGCAGGGAACCCCGCATTTCGGCCAGCAGCGAAGGCAGGATGTATTTGCGCGCAGCGGTAATGCCGCCGCCGATGACGATCAGTCCGTCGATGAGCGTCACGGCGGTGGCCATGGCGTCGCCTGCCACCTCGCCGAACCGCGCGAAAGCGCGCCGCGCCGCATCGGCATCGCCCGGACGCTCGCCCTCGGCGATCTCGAAAATGGCCTTCGGATCGAGCGTATCGTCGTCGACGCCCGCATACTCGGCATAGAGCCGTTTGACGGCGCGGATCGAGACACCCTCCTCGACGTTGATGTCGGGCAGGTCCTTGTGCCGCAGGCAGAAGGTTTCGACGCACGAGTTGTCGCCGATGTGCAGCCGGTTGTCCGAGACGATCCCCACGCCGAATCCCGTGCCCCACGTGTAGCCGATCAGGTTGCGGAAGCGTTTGGCGCTTCCTGCGGCTTCGAGCCGGGCGTTGATTTCGGGCAATGCACCCGCCAGCGCTTCGCCGTAGGCGAACAGGTCGCCGTCGTTGTTGATGAAGGTCGGAATGCCGAACCGCTCTTCCAGGAAGTCTTTCAGCGCTACGCCGTCGCGGAACGACGGAAAATTGGGCAGGTAGCCGCCGATGATGCCTCGCGGATAGTCCGCCGGGCCGGGAAAGGCGAAGCTGATCGCCGCGGGCTGTTCGGGCAGACGGCCGATGACGGTGCGGAATCCCTCGACCATCGTTTCGAGGCAGCGGTCGAGCCGGTCGGAGTTGGAGGGAAGCGTGATCGGTTCGACGACGAAGCGGTCGCCCTGTACGGCGCCGAAGACGAAATTGGTGCCTCCGGCATCGAGCGTAATGACTATGCGTCGGTCTTTTTCGTACATGATTTCTCGTTTTATTTAAGGTTTGTCGGTTCGATCGGAAGTGCGGAGCATTCGCTTGATGCTCCGGTTGAATTCGGCGGACGCAAGCAGCTCTTCTATGGTCAGATGCATTCTGTATCGCCAGTAGTTGTTCGGGTCGTCGGGCCGGTTGATCCGCTCCTCGTCGGGATCGTCGCGCCGCAGACCGCCGTCCGTGGCCAGCCAGTCCTGCAACGGCAGTACGGCCAGCATCGACTGCCCGTCGAGCGTGCGGCGGACGATCTGCCGGCACAGCGCAGGCGTACACTCGGCGGGAGCCTTTCCGCGGCGGTGCAGCACCTCGGAGAAATAACGCTGCGTGAGGGCGGTGTCCTCGCACCACCAACTGCGCAGGGGCGACATGTCATGCGTCGAGGTGGTGCCGACCGACAGATAGGGATACTGCCGCGGATCGCCGAACGTCGTGCCGGCGGTTTTGGGCATCCGTTCGATTTCGAGCGAGAGAATCCCCAGACGCTCCATGACCTCCGGTACGCAGGCAGGAATCATCCCCAGATCCTCGCCGCATGCCAGCATCGCGGTCGCATCGAGCAGCGCAGGGAGTTTGCGCAGCGCTTCGTCGCGCCAGAAGTCGTCGTGGCGACGGTAGAAAAACTCCTCGTACAGCCGGTCGAACGCCCGCTGCTGCGCCGGCGCGAGCCTCCGGTAGGCGAAGGTCGCCTGCGCCGCGATACGCGGATGGTAATGCCCGGGACGTTCACGGTCTTCGAGGAAGAGCACGTCGTCGAGCAGACGCAGCAGTCCGTCGCGGATGCGGCGCTGCCGTCGGTCGGGACTGTCACCGAAAAGCCGCCATACGCCCCGTTGCGTCGCCGCTTCGGGGCGCAGCGTGCCGTCGGCGACGTAATGCCGTTTCACCTCCGCCGCGGCGCGGCCGAAGAGTTCGCGCAGTACGTCGTCGGTCGCCTGCGGACGGGTATAGCGGGCGTCGGGCAGCAGGAACCCTGCGGCGGCCAGCTCCTCGCGCGTGTAGGGCAGCGCCGGCCGGAAACGGCCGAGCAGACCGTGCAACGCATCGGCAGGTATCTCCCAGATGCGGAAGAAACCGAGGATGTGGTCGATGCGGTAGATGTCGAAATACTCCCCCATTTTGCGCAGCCGCGCCCGCCACCAGCCGTAGCCGTCGCGCGCCATCGCCTCCCAGTCGTAGGTCGGGAAGCCCCAGTTCTGCCCCGTTGCGGCAAAGGCGTCGGGCGGCGCTCCGGCCTGCCCGTCGAGATGGAAGAGGTGCGGATATTGCCACACGTCGGCGCTCGACGGACTGACACCGATCGGAATATCGCCTTTGAGGACGACACCCCGCTGCCGTGCGTAACGGCTGGCGTCGCTCAACTGGCTGTGCAGATGATATTGCAGGAAACAGTAGAAATCGATCGCTGCCCGATTCCCGTTCCGGAATACGCGGAGACGCAGTTCGTCGTAACGGGCATACTCGCCCCATTGCCGGAAATCGGCCGTACCGAAGCGGTCGCGCAAGGCGCTGAACGCGGCGTAGGGTTCCAGCCACAGACGGTTCTGCGTCTCGAAGGCGGCATAGCCGTCCGTCGTCCGGACGGTCTCCCACGTCCGGCGGAAAAGCAACCGTGCCCAGTCGAGTTTCAACCGCATGACCGCCTCGTAATCGACGGCGGGCAAGGCGTTGAGCCGTCGTTGCTGGCGACGGTATCGGGCATCGGGTTGCAGTCCCGCCCCGATCAGGCTCAGGTAGAGCGGATGGAGGGCGAAACTCGAAACGGCGTTGTAGGGATAGGAGTCGCTTCGCGTTCCCGTGCGGATCGTATCGTTGACCGGCAACAGTTGTACGACCCGCTGCCCCGTGGCTGCGGCCCAGTCGATCAGTTTCCGCAGGTCGGGGAATTCGCCCGTACCGAAACCCGACGCCGAACGCAGCGAAAAGAGCGGCAGGGCCGTACCTGCGCCGCGCCATGCGGAGGCGTTCGCCTCGCGCAGCCGCAGTCCGGCCACGACGATGCGCTCTCCCGCCGCCGGCAGCCGGTCGCAGCGTCGGTTCTCCCCCTCCTCCCACACGATCGGTCGGCGGGAACGGCGATCGAGCCGCACGAACTTGTATTCGAACGGAGTTGCAGCATCGAGCACGACCCGCCAGAGCGGGAAATCGCTGTCGTCCAGTGCGACGAATCGCTGCCAGCCGCCCAGTTCGGGCGCATTGCCGGCGATGGCCAACACTTCGTCGGGGCGCACGGTCGGCGCTTCTACTTGCAGTTCCAGCCGCCCCTGCCCCTCGTCGAACGGTTTCCCGTCCGCCGGTCGAGCGAAGATCGCCCGCGTAAAGGCCGAGGTGTAAAACGGCGCATCCGTAGGCCGATCCGACCAGCGGTCGCAGACCGACATCCGCGCTGCGCCCCGCTGCGGAATCACCTGACGGTGGGGCCGCCATTCGCGGCGGATCGTCCGCCCGTCGGCCTCCACTTCGTAACCGTATTCGACGTCACCGGCTGCGAGCGTCGTGCGGCATCGCCATACGCCGTCGCTCCGGTACTCCATCGCAATGCGCCGTTCGCCGCTGCACCAGACGAGCCGCTGCCCCCACTCCGTGCGGTATTCGATCTCGAAAATCACCTCCATGCTTACTCCTCTTTCCGGATCAAGTCGGCCGTTTCGGCCCGCGTGAATGCGATCAGCGCATCGGGTGCGATCCGGATCTGCAAACCGCGCACGCCTGCGCTCACATAGATCTCGGACAGACCGAGACACGACGAATGAATATAGGTGGGAAAGGCACGTTTCATGCCGATGGGCGAACAGCCGCCCCGGATATAGCCCGTGACGGGCAGCAGCTCCTTCATCGGGATCAGGTCGGCCTTCTTGTTGCCCGACACGCGGGCGGCCGCTTTCAGGTCGACCTCGTGGTCGCCCGGCACCACGCAGACGAAATAACCGCTGCGGTCGCCCTTCAATACGAGCGTTTTGAAGACGCACTCGATCGCCTCGCCCAGCTGTGCGGCGACATGCGTGCACGACAAGTCCTCTTCGTCCACTTCATACGGAATCAGCGTATACGGTATCTTCGCCCGGTCGAGCAGACGGGCGGCGTTGGTCTTTTCGATTTTTTTCGCAGCCATCGAACAAAAATAGCGATTTTACGGTTATTTCTCGTCGATCTGCCGGAAAAAAGTTATCTTTGTAATCTTGGAAAATTAAAACAGTTATCGTCATGAGCAACATTACGATCGTCGGCGCCGGTATGATGGGGTCGGCACTGGCCTTTCCCGCACGGGAAAACGGTCATCGCGTCCGGTTGACCGGCACGCATCTGGACAGGGAGATTATCGCCGAATCGAAGCGGACGGGCAAGCATCCGAAATTCGACAAGCCGTTTCCCGCAGGCGTCGAGTATTTCTATTTCGAAGAGCTCGCCGAAGCGCTCGAAGGAGCCGACATGGTCATCTGCGGCGTGAACAGCTTCGGCGTGGACTGGTTCATGCAGGAGGTGCTCCCCCACATTCCCGACACGACGCCCGTGCTGTCGGTTACCAAGGGCCTCGTCGCCTACGACGACGGCACACTCATCAGCTATCCCGAGTATTGGGAGCGCAGCATCGCGCCCCGCAAGATGAACCTGAACGCCGTGGGCGGTCCCTGCACCAGCTACGAGCTGGTGGCGCACGACCAGACGATCGTCACCTTCTGCGGCCGCGACATGCAGACGCTCGAAACGCTGCGCGGGCTGATGCGCACCGACTACTACCACATCCACCTCTCGACCGAGGTGATGGGCGTCGAAAGCGCCGTGGCGCTGAAAAACGCCTATGCCTTGGGCGTGGCGCTGGCCGTCGGGCTCAACGAGAAGGTCAACGGCGTGGGCTGTACGCCGCACTACAATTCGCAGGCGGCGATGTTCTACCAGAGCGTCAAGGAGATCCGCAAGCTGCTCACCTACCTCACGGGCAACGACCGGCAGATCGATTCGGCGGCCGGCGACATGTACGTCACCATCTTCGGCGGCCGCACGCGCCTGATCGGCACCCTGCTGGGGCGCGGATACGGCATCAACGAGGCGCTGGCCGAACTGAAAGGCGTGACGCTGGAATCGCTCGTCATCATCGGCCGGATCAACAAAGCTGTCAAAAAGCTGGCGCAGGACGGCAAGCTCGATGCTGCCGAATTCCCGCTGCTGATGCACATGGATGCCATCATCGAGGGAAAGGCCACCTCGGAAGAGATTCCGTGGGAACGTTTCACGAACTGATCGCCCGGCGGACGGAATATTCCCGCCGGCAGGAGCGCATCCGGTCGGCGGGAGTTTCGAATCCCCGCGACAGACATTACGAATCCGGCTGCGGCCGCAGATTTTTCGAAAAACATGATAAAAGGAGCATTGTTCGACATGGACGGCGTGTTGGTCGACAACATGCGCATCCATGCCCGGGCATACGATATTTTCTATGAACGCCACGGCGTCGGCAACCGGCAGAACGTGTTGAAAGAGCTCAGCGGGCTGGGCAACGACGAGATCATGCAACGGCTCTTCACACCCGAACGGCTCGCCGAACTCGGCGGCTGGCAGGCGCTCAGCGAGGAGAAGGAGGCGATCTACCGCGAACTCTACGAACCGCTCATCCGGCCGACCGCCGGATTGCTCGATTTTCTCGAAGCGCTCCGCCGGGAGGGAATCGCCTGTGCCGTAGGCTCGTCGGCCGAGATGCGCAACATCCGTTTCGTCTTCGAGAAGTGCGGCATCGAGTCCTACTTTCAGACCGTGGTCAGCAGCGAGCAGGTCACGCGCTGCAAACCCGATCCGGAGATCTACCTCAAAGCGGCCGAAGCGTTGCGACTCCGCCCCGAGGAGTGCGTCGTATTCGAAGATGCCCGTGCGGGTATCGAGGCGGGCGATCGTGCCGGCATGAAGGTCGTGGCTCTCGCCACGACCCTGTCGCGCGAAGAGTTGGAACGGACGGCCGCGACGCTCGTGATCGACGACTTCACGCAGATGAGCGTCGAGCGGCTCCGGTCGCTTTAATTTAAGGAGTGCTGTTCGGCGCGGGTTACAACAACGCTTCGAATTGGCGCATGGTCTGCTCGGCCGAGAAGAGTCCTGTTCGCTTGAAACCCTGTTCGCGGTAATGCGCGCGCAGGGTTTCGTCGTCTACCATGCGGCGCAATCCTTCGAAAATCTCCACGTCGGAGTGGCCGGTGACGATGCCGTAGCGGTCGTCGGCGAGGAACTCCTCCGACGCACTCGTGCGGGTGGCGACGATAGGAACGCCCAACGTCATCGCTTCGCAGATCACCAGCGAAGCCGCCTCCGATTTCGACGTGCTGACAAAGACGTCGGACGCCTTCATGAAGGGATAAGGAGGCTTCCGGAACCCCAGAAAACGGACGGAATCCTGCAATCCCAGTTCGTCGCGCAATCGTTTGAGCGGCTCCTCCAGCGCCCCTGCGCCTACGATCTGAAACCGCAGACGATAACCGGCATCCTTGAACATCCGTGCCACGCGAACGAGCCGGTCGTGGCTCTTCACCTCCGACAGACTGCCTACTGCCGTTATGGTGAACCCATCGTGCGGAACGGCCGCGGCATCGGCCTGCCGGCGAATGGAATCGCCGTCTATAATATTGTATATTACCGTCTTGGGAACATCGATACGGTACATCCGCTCGAAACTCTCCTGCGTGATGTGCGAACAAAAGACGATCGTATCCATGCGGCCGTAGGCCAGCTCCTCGTCGCGGTCGCTGCGAAACGTCTTACGCGTCCAATGGAAGAGCCGCAGATCGCAATGCAGCCAGGCCACGTTTCGTTCGGCACGGTCGCGCACCATGTCGTGAAACAACAGGGCATCGCCTTCCAGAAACGAGACGATCGCGTCGTAACGCCCCCGTATTTTCCGGCGGGCCCTTAACCGCAACAAGGTGCGTATGCCGTGGTTGCGATAGAGTTTCAGCGATTTGCGGTGCACGAAATTCCGCTCCCGTTCATAGAGCCAGAAGACCCGCACCTCGGGCGGGACGTCGCTCAGATAGCAGCCCTCGTGGAAGACCAGGCACAGCGATACTTCGTAGCGCGTGTAGTCGATATGGCGCAGGAACTCGATCAGCGCCTTTTCGGCACCGCCGCCGCCCAGCGAATTGATGATGAACAGGATTTTTTCATCTCATCTCTTTTTACGGAACACGAAATGGGTCAGGTAGTACCAGCCGTAGTGCTTCACGACCCGCCGCAAGCGTTTTCGCGTCGCCGGCGGAAGCTGCGCTTTCACCTCGTACATCCGCGCCAGTTTCCGGCGCATATCCGCGACGGCCTCCGCGAAATCGGGGGCATGTCTGCGGCGCATCGCCTCCCGGAAATTGTAAAGGCAGTTGCGCACCAGCTTGTCGCAGATCGCGTCTTGCTCAGTCCGACCCTCGAACAACCGCTGCCGGCGGACGAACTCGAAACGCTCGAAATTGGCCAGAAAGAAGTGGTAATGCTTCGGTGCGCTGAACGAGTGGCAAATGCTGCCGTCGCGCTGGACATAGTGGTAGCAGACCTTCTCCACATGGGCGATCCTCCGGCATCGGGCGACCCATTCGTGGACGACGCGGTGATCCTCGAACCAGACGTCGAGCGGGAATTGCAGTCCCTCGAACAGCGTCCGGTCGAAAAGTTTGGTGCAGGCCGAAGCGCTGATGCGTTCGAGCAGCAGGTCGCACAATACCTCGTCGGGCGTGCGGACGGTCACCGGCCCCGCGGGTTCGGCCGGCTGCGGCGTCCCCTCCTCCTCGTAGATCAGGTCGCCGTAGGCGATTTGCGCCCCGCTTTCGACCGCAGCGTCGTAGAGCCGCCGGAACATGTCGGGTTCGATGTAATCGTCGCTGTCGACGAACCCCACGTAGGGAGCCGTCGCAACGGCCAGCCCCGCATTGCGGGCACGCGACAACCCCGCTTCGGCGAGGTGCAGCACACGGATGCGCGCATCCGCAGCCGGATAGGCGTCGCACAACTCGGGGGAGGCGTCGGTCGAACGGTTCTCGACCAGAATGATCTCGATGTCGCGGAGCGTCTGCGCCCGGACCGATTCGACGCAGCGATCGAGCCACGGCGCCGTATTGTGCACCGGCACGATCACGCTGACTTTCGGGGATGCGGTCGCGCTCATCGCTCGTCCTCCTCGATTGCCCGCAGCGTCGCCGCAAGGTATTCCCCCCCCCATTTCATATCGGGTTCGAGATGGTTGCCTTCGGCCCATTCGTTCCATGCGTTGATGAAGACGAAATTCTCCTCCGCCGAATAAGGTTTGAAGCGGCGCAGCACCTCGCGCAGCCAGCGGCCGTATTTCTCGGGCGTGGCATTGTGGAACAGGAACATCCGCTGCTTGCGCCGCGCCGTGTTGTCCCACGACGGCGTCACCGAAGGGTAAAGTTTATAATCGGGGGCCGGACGGCTCAGGCTGTATGCGACGTAGGCGTCGTAATCGGCTTTGCGCATCTTGCGGCGGTCGCCCCACAATTTGCGCAGGTGGTACATGAGCTTCTGCCGCCACGGACGATGCTCCCAGAAATCGGTCATCGCAGGAGTGAAGGGCTGGAACTCGATCGCAGCGTCGAATCCGACCGCCAGCTCTTCGCGTCCGGCGGCGTTGAAACTCTCCACGCGGCAGAGATAGAGTTCCACGCCGCGGGCGGCCGCCTCCTCGCGCCACACCTCGATCGTGCGCCGGATGTCGGGGAAGAGCGCCGAACGGTAGACGGCGAAGACCGGCTTTCCGTCGACACGGATGTAGCGCGGATCGCGGAATACCTCGTCGAGCAGATAGCGGATGTGCGCGCGGTCGTCCTCCTCGGAGTACTCCTGCCGGATCAGTACCTCCTGCTCGCCGCCGTCCCACGCCCGCGTCCAGTTCTCGTTGGCCCAGCAGAGCATGAAGGGGAAATCGGGCTTCCCCGAAGCGAGCATCTCCTCCACGGGACGCTGCATCAACCGGTGACCGTTGAACCAATAGTGATAGTAACAGAATCCCGACAGCCCGTAGCGTTCGGCCAGCGCCGCCTGCTGCTGGCGCACTTCGGGCACACGCAGGTCGTAGAACCCGAGATCGGCCGGCAGGTGGGGCTGGTAATGCCCCCGAAAGAGCGGCCGTGCCTTCACCACGTTGCGCCACTCCGTGAATCCGGCGCCCCACCACCGGTCGTTCTCCGGGAACGGGTGGTACTGCGGCAGGTAGAAGGCTATCACTCTCTTGGCATGTTGCTTCATACGATTCGTTTTAGCGGAGCTCTCCGGCGCGCGGCACGTTCCGTCCGCAGCGACCGGCAACATCGGGTTTCATGCGCTTTCCGGAACTCCGATTCCATCCGCAAAAATAGCAATTTAATCCGAATCTTCGGTTATTCCCGACCGCAAGAACCGGTTGCGAAGTCATTTTATTTCCGCCTGGCCGTCAGATTCCGGGAATTCCGCGACGCATGTCGGCAAGCGATGCAAAGTTTTTCACCGAGGAACACGGGATCGTATTTTTTCGTATTTTTGCGCCCGATAAAAATCCGAACCCGATGCCGCGCGGAATTCTTACCATCCTGCTGCTTGTCTGCTCCAACGCCTTTATGACGCTGGCGTGGTACGGGCACATCGTATTCAAGTCGAAACTCGAACGGGTGTCGCTCGCAGCCATCGTGCTGCTGAGTTGGGGCGTCGCCCTGTTCGAATACTGTTTTCAGGTTCCGGCCAACCGGATCGGCAGCGTCGAATACGGGGGCCGTTCACGCTGTGGCAACTGAAAGTGATTCAGGAGGTAATTACGCTTATCGTCTTCTCCTCTTTCGTGTTGTTTTTCAGCAAGAACGAATCGCTTCAATGGAATCACATCGCAGGGTTCTGCTGTCTGGTACTGGCCGTCTATTTTATTTTCAGGCCGTAGACGGACGCCGAAACGACCAAAAGGCCCCGACGTGCGGTCGGGGCTTTTTGCTGTCCGTTTACCGGATGAAATTCGTCCGGACAGGCTCCTCCGGTTCCGGAAGAGGTATCTTGCCCGTTTGGATATTTTTCAGCAGCCACGCCATGTTGTCGCCCAGTGTGCGCATGGTCTGCATACCTTCGGCATCCTGCGTCGCTTCGCCGGGCAGCCGGCCGTGTACGCTGTTCCAGTATTGCGACGATACGACGGGCATGTTGTTGATAGTGAAATACTTGTTCAACCTGTCGAACGTCGCGCTCGCACCGCCGCGCCGGCAGACGGCTACGGCGTGCTGCCGGCTTGAAGCGGAGCAACTCCCCTGCCGAGTAGAAGAGCCTGTCCAGAATCGCGCACAGGGAACCGTTCGGGCCGGCGTAGTAGGTCGGTGAACCGACGACAAGACCGTCCGCTCCGGCCAGTTTTCCGTGCAGCGTATCGTACAATTCGTCCCGAAAGACGCAGCGGCCGAGCTCGCCGCATTTGTTGCAGGCGATGCAGCCCTGCACGGCTTTCGTGCCGATCGAGACGATCTCGGTCGTAATTCCCTGCTTTTCGAGCGCCGAAGCTACCTCGGAGAGTGCAAGAAACGTATTCCCCTGTTTACGGGGACTTCCGTTAATGAGTAAGACTTTCATAATCTTGTTTTTTATTGTCATTCGTTCGGATCGGCCGGTCGATCGCCGCCGGACTCTTTCCGCCACAACTGATAGCTGTTCACGAAGTTCTGCCACATATTATTTATTGGCATTCATATTTGCCTGAATATTAGCAATTAGAATAACTGCTGCCTTGTATCGAGTAACAAAATAGCAACAAAACAAATGGCAAAAAGAGCCCTCTCAACAGATGCTATTTTCCTATGCCCGCGAAGTCTTCCTATTAAATTCCTTTGCAAAAAATTAGATGCCCCATTATCACAAAAGAAGGATTAAGACACCAATCTTAACCCTTCTCTGCCATATTGTCAGTGATAGCGTGATATTCCGTCAGTTGCTTCTGCCAAAAATAAGCTATTTTATAGTTGGCATACCTATTGATATAAACAATTTGGCTTTTAATCTCAATCAGATAGGAGGTGCTTATGACATAAACAGACTACAAATCCGCAAGGCGAATTGCTAACCCTGAACAACGATGGCTATGGGTAATGAAGAACCATATTCTCTCTTTAAAACGGCTGCAAATATAACGATTCACCTATGATTTTGCAATAACGCAAAACAATATTTATGCCGGCCATCCCCAAAAGAATAATAAATATGAAACATTATTACGTAAATAAAAATCCTCAAATCAGAGGAGAACACGAAGTTCATTCTTCGGATTGCATCTACTTGCCAACGCTTGAAAATCGGCAATATTTAGGTTATTTTAATAATTGTGCCGAAGCCGTTAAAAGGCGCGTAAATTTTACGCTAACGTAGATGGCTGTTTCTACTGCTGTCCTCAATGCCATACAAAGTAAAGATGGGCAAGAATCAACATGTCGTAAAAACTCCGGATGGGTGGGGTGTACGAGGCGAGCATAACACTCGGATTACTCAAAAATTCGATACTCAGAAAGAGGCAATAGCTAAGGCAAGAGAAATAGCTATCAACCAAAAGTCCGAACTTTTCATTCATGGCGAAAATGGTCGGATTCGAGAACGCAATAGCTATGGTAATGATCCTTATCCTCCCAAGGGATAATTTACGTTCTTTACCCCACCTTAATCGGGTGGGGGTATTTTTTGCCCAACATATTGCATTTTTTCTTGCACTTTCCAATACGAAATAATCTAAACGCTTTAGCACACCGTTATAATGATTATCTTTGTAAAGCAAATAATTGCCGAGACAAATGGGGATAGTGAATTTCGTAAAAAATATAGGTCGCTCCAAAACGCCGCCCTCTATTGATATATCAATTAGAGATCATGATAATTACCCGACAGAGTATATCAGAACGCTGACGTTCAACGAAGCGTTCAACATTTTGCTGTCTCAAGATAAATTCATAGCCCGAAGCGACTACAAGCACCTTGTTGAACAATACCGTGATTTATCGCAATCATACGCAATACTCGCACAATCGAATATACTGAACGAGTATGTAGCCAAGCACAATCTCGATATAAAAGCTATAAACTGCTTTCGGACGGCATTCGATGAAATGGCCGACTTTGCAACGGAATCGCCGACGATTCGTAAGCACAATGACGCCTATATTTCGCACCATATCAAATCGGAGAAGTTCTATCTCGACAACATTCTCAAAGCCTGCGATCCTGCCATATCGCTCGACCGGGAACAGCGGGAAGTCGTGCTTTCGGAAGAAGATCATACGCTGGTAATCGCTGGGGCCGGGGCGGGTAAAACGACAACTGTGGCTGCCAAAGTGCGCTATCTTGTAGAAAAACGCGGCGTTGATCCGAGCAAAATTTTGGTTATCTCCTTTACTAACAAAGCTGTCGAGGAACTCCGAGGACGCATCAATAGTAATCTGGGCATACCTTGCCCCATCAGCACCTTTCATTCCGTCGGTTATACGATTTTGCGACAGGGTGACGAGGACCGTAAAAAGATAGTCGGGGAAGGATACATGTACACAGTTATCAATAACTATTTAAAATCGTCCGTGCTTTGCGTAATCCCGAAGTAGTGGATAAATTGATTCTCTTCTTCGGCTCCTATTTCACCGCGCCTTACGAGGGAGAAAAGCTCAACGAATATTTTCAGTTCGTCGCCAAAGCGGACTGCTCGACCCTGAAAGGCAATCTGCGCGAATACGTTCAACATATCGTCGATCGTAAAACGCTGAAGACGCAAACGTTGAATAACGAGGTTTTGCGGTCGATGGAAGAGGTGCGGATTGCAAACTTTCTATATATGTATCAGATAGAATACGAGTATGAACCGATATACCAGTATCCTATCCTCGATGCGAACAAACCCTATACGCCTGACTTTCGTATAAAGCAAGGCAATAAAATTTCGTATATCGAACACTTCGGGATAACAGAAGATCATCGAAGCGATCGTTATACGCCGGAGGAGTTGGAGAAGTATATCTCTCGGATCGACGACAAAAAGCAGGTGCATGCAAAGCATAAGACCGATTTGATATATACATACTCGCAATACGCCGATGGCCGGGACTATCTTCTTCATTTACGAGAGCTACTCGTCGCGCATGGGTATGAGTTGAACAAACGTCCGACGGAGGAGGTCTACAAGAAATTGATCGAGACGGAAGAGAGCAAATACATCACACGCCTGACTTTTTTGCTCTGTACCTTTATCAACAACTTCAAGACGCAAGGCTACGGACTGGAGAAGTTCGCAGAGTTCAAGGCTGCGAATAAGAATGTCCGTACCAAATTGTTTCTCGACATCTGCAAAGTTTGCTACCATGAATATCAAAAAAGTATTGGAGGAGCAGCATTGCATCGACTTTCAAGATATGATCAACGAGTCGGCCGAGTTGATTCGCCAAAAAGCGTATCGGCAAGGAACAGCTCGATTACAGATATATCATTGTAGACGAATATCAGGACATTTCACGGCAGCGTTATAACCTGATCAAAGAGTTGTCGCAGTTGTGTAATGCCAAAATCATGGCAGTAGGTGACGACTGGCAATCTATCTATGCGTTCAGCGGCTCTATCCTTCCGTTGTTTACCCGGTTCTGCGAAGCCGTCGGTTATGGGCAAGAGTTGAAAATCACACGCACCTACCGTAATGCTCAGGAGATAATCGACATTGCCGGAACATTCGTACAGAAAAATTCGGCGCAAATCAAAAAAGGAGCTCGTCTCTCCGAAGCGAATCATCAATCCGGTTATCATTTACCCGTATGTCGAAACTTTCGATAAAGGAAAAGAGCGGCCGGAAGGAGGCCGTTACCATTATTTGGGGGTTGCTGTGAATAACGCAATCGAAGAGATATTGGGATACAATTCGGACGAAGGCAAATCCCGAATCGTTTCTATTCTTTTGATCGGCCGCTACGGATTCGATGCGAGGAATCTCTGCTATTCCAAGCAATTCAACTACGACGAGAAAACGGGGAAGGTTTATTCGGTAAAATACGGAAGCAAAATCAAACTCCAGTTTCTGACGGCTCACAGCTCGAAAGGGTTGAGTGCTGACAATGTGATTATCATCAATGCAAAGGATGAAATCTACGGTTTCCATCGAAAGTGGATGATGACCCGGTGCTGAACTTGGTTGTATCGAATGATACTTCGTATAACTATGCCGAAGAGCGGCGGTTGTTTTATGTAGCACTGACCCGAACCAAGAATCGGGTATTTATCGTTACTCCCGAAAAACGCCCCTCGGAGTTTATCAAGGAGCTGTTGAGCGATCCGAAAAGCTATCCCAATGTTACGCTGCAAAGGAGAGCTGAAAACCGACCTCGCCATCTCGAATGTCGTGAAAGATCGTTGCCCGATATGCGGCTATCCGATGCAATTTCGGTGGAATAAAAATTACGGATTAAGACTATGGATTTGCACCAACGATCAGGAAATCTGCGGATTTATGACCAACGACAAGCGCGGCGGTGAGCTATCCATTCAGAAATGCGACTGGTGCAAGGATGGCTACTTGATTGTCAAAAGGTGGCCGCAGTGGCCCGATTTTAGGTTGTACAAATTATAAATCGGACAAATCTGGATGCGGCCGACTGCTCAGTCTGGAACATTATCGTGTATGGAGAAAGGACGACTTCGGCATGGAAGATCCGTCGAAAGATAGACCTGCTTACTTCTGTATTCCTGAATCTTCCGCAGGGAACTCACAAGCTCCTGAGATGATTCCGGCAAAGGCAAATCCTGTGATGAAGAAAAAGGCTGAAATCTACACGATCGGCTATTCGGAACGGATGATCGAGAAAGACGGATTCAAAGTGCTTGTAGATGCGAATGGCGACATACTTACCGACATGCAACTTCTCGCCAAGTTGCGAACTCTAAGACAAACAATTGCACAAGAGAACGGAGTGGCGCGTCTCGCATCATGTACGATTCAGTATTGGTATTATTGGCGACAGACAGACCGTTGACCCGCGAAGAGTTTATCGACATAAAAGGAATCACTATCAGTACATATATGCGATTCGGTGAACGATTCATTGCAGAAATCAAGAAACACGTCGAATCTAATTGCAGAAAAAGCGATGCGTTACACGCATCGCTTTTTCTGCATGAATAAAATGCTACAAATCGTCCATTGCCGCCGAACGGACCGTATCCGTATTTATTTTGTCGTAGTATTTGAGTAAAACGAAATACTGTCCGAAATCACCTTTCTGCAAAGATAATTGGATATCGCCTTTCGTCGTCTCAAAGGTCGTGTACCAAGTACAGCGATCCATCATCAGTTCATGCAATTTTTCATTGTTCGTATTTGGGTTGGTCTCCCTTGAAACTGCTCCACTACCTCATTCGGTTCGCCATATTTTGAGTTAACATGGATTTAAGATGGTCATAATCTCTTTCCAGCGAGCTCCAATCATCATGCGAGGGAAAGATTACACCGATTGTGCTGACTACATTTACAGCTTTTAGCGTGGAAACGCCTACCGTACAACTTTTGAAGCCAGCGAAATCACCTTGCAGAATAGCTGTACCGTCCTGCGTCCCAAGATATGAAAAACCCGGCTGCTTTCATTTTTGACACATATTCATTAAGAGTTCCGTCGATAGGTACTCCTTTGAAAGATAGATGCTCCGATTTGTCTTGCGCCGATGAAATAAAAATTGTGCTTACAAAAAGCAATGAAAAGATTAACCGTTTCATAATAAGATTGTTTGAGCTATTTTTATTTTGCGAATAAATCATCTAAGGCGCGCTTTATCGCTTGACGAATATCGTCCGCTTCGGTCGAGCCCTGTCCCTCTGCGGTGCAGGAGCAGAACATTTCGTGCGTATACGCCGATATGAATTGGATCGTCACCCTATTGTGTAGCCTAATCCACGGTTTCGCCTGCCACTTTCGCCATAGTTTACAATTAGCGTCTCTTTTGCTAATTCGGGATTCAGTTCCGGCAGTATTACATATCCTTTTTGAATCAGTATTCCTGCAATGACATCGCTGGGGTTGACGCTTTTTGGTCGTCGATGATCCGTAGATTCCATACTGTCCTCCGTAGGTGCTTCCCGTGCTGGATGTTAATTCCTTAGTTGGTGAAATGTAGGCATATTTGAACATTTCAATCGGAGAATTTTTACAACTACCGGAGCTCTGAGTGGGGCACAAGCATTCATCAGTAGGATGATGCAAATCGCCAAAGTCAATCTTTTAAGAGTATTCATATGCAATCTGTTTTTGTTCTCCAGCTGCCACAAGAACCTTTATAAAACACGGAAGCGTGGAACTGCAATGCCACGTTCTAAGTCGGAGGTCGTAGGAATAACCTTTATTCAGAGATATGGTAATAGCAGCCCACGCTATACGCGTGAGAACCATTACGCCTTTCTCTCTGAATAGTCTTGAATTTCCTACGTTCCCGACTTCGAGATAAGCATAACGCTTCTTTTCATATGTTTGGAAAGAGTTGTCTCTATCCAAATACAAAAGTAATTAAAAAACAGAATAATTCATTATTCCATTTGCGATTTTCTGAAACAGGGTTTCAAAAATTTCGGCCCTTTGTATTTTTTGTTGCCTTACGGGTTGGCAAAAGGCATTTCGTAATTTCTCGAATTTCTCCTTGCACCACTCCTTGAACGGTATTTTGTCGATATTGAGTTGTAGTTCTCGTTTGTCGGTCGGATCGGGTGTAATTTGCGCCGTTACTCGTTCAACCGTGAATTTGTAGTCGTGTTTTTCGGAGTATAGTTCTCCGCTGTATTCGAGCGGCTTACCCTTGATAAGTGTTGCGGTCTGTTTGTCATTGAAACCAGCGGTTCGGCAAACGCTCTCCATTCGGATCATTTCGCGGAAATAGGGAAACCACTTCACGGCTTTTTGAGAGAGCCGTTTTCAGTAGCGACATTTCTTTTTCGTGTCGCTTCGTCAGGTTCGCCGTCTGGGCTGCGTGCCGTGCCTGCATTGCCGTAAGTTCTTGGCTATGGTCGCTCTGCATGGTTTGAATCTTCGTTTGCAGAATTTCAATCATTTCATCACGTGCGGTAACTTCTTGCCGTAGCACTCTGATTTCCTGCTCCTGCCGCTTGACTTTCGAAGTTCCGATCATCGACCCGATACCGTCGAGAATGGTTGAACCGACCTCGGCGGCGGAGTTTTTTAGCCGCTCAGTTTTCAGCACCCCTTTTACTGCGTTCAGTTCGGCTGTGGTTTGATGCAATTCTTCACGCACCGCCTGTTCCTGCTTCGTGGCATGTTCAACGGCTTTGCGCTTCTCCTCCTCGATGCGGAGCAGTTCGCCGATATTGTCCTGCAAGTTCTGCTGTCGGGCAATGGCGTTTCGATAAAACTCGTGCGTCGTAACATGTCGGGCTTTCGAGCCGTCGATACCTCTTTGTAGTCCGTATTTAGCCATTGCTGCGGCATAGGTATCTTGATACTCTTTCAGTTTGACACGCGACATTACATCATCAGCGCACAACCGAGGACGGGACGCAGATTTTGTGCGGTATTTCCGCTTGTCGGGTCCATCGGTTTGCTCCTTTCGGACTTTACGACGTTCGCCAGTTACGATAGGAACGACCGCAGCGTGGATGTGCGGTGTCGCTTCATCCATGTGCAATACTGCCGAAACGACATTTTCGGCTCCGAAAGTTCGCCGCAGCCATTCGAGGTTATCGGCACACCACGCTTTCAGACGTCCCTCTTGGACGATGTGTTGCATATCCTCTTGTGTACCGGTCAGCATGACACGAATTATTCGCACTTGATTCGTGCCGATTTTGCGGGTCAGTCCTGCATGTTCGAGCCGATGGTTGATCGCTTCTGTTCGGTCGGCGACACCCTCCGGATATTCGACGAGTTCTTCGTTCAGGTAGGTCAGTTCAGGTATGGCATTGGGCGGCATCTTAGTACGTGCGATATGGGCGGTCATCGGCACTTCATTGTCCGGCGACTTATCCAAATGCAATACGACATATCCCATGATTCAGTAATAATTTTGCGGTTGATGATTTCGGTTGTCGGGTTTTCGACCGCATAC
>VOFD01002753.1_pt1 | contig 40669 bp, 73 predicted proteins | sample 5384101 | NCBI WGS metagenome assembly VOFD01 (sample SAMN12384723, study PRJNA508395) | human gut metagenome | isolation source: healthy gut C | host: Homo sapiens
TCGCCATAACATCCGCTTTTTTCTTGGACATGGCACGGCGCACCAGATCGCTTCGTCCCAGATCATATCCGGCCAGCTTCATAACGATCTGCATAACCTGTTCCTGATAAACGATACAGCCGTAGGTCGGCGCCAGAATTTCTTCCAGCTCCGGGCAGTCGTAAACAATCGAAGACTGATTCTGCTTTCCTTTAATATATCTCGGTATGAAATCCATCGGTCCCGGACGGTAGAGGGAAATTCCGGCGATCATATCCTCCAGACTGGATGGCTTCAGTTCTTTCATAAACCCTTTCATGCCGCCGCTTTCCAACTGGAAAACACCCTCGGTTTTCGCCGCGGCGATCATTTCATAAACCTTCGGGTCAGCGGAATCAATGTCATAAATATCCAGCGGCGTTTCACGGCGGCGGTTGATGAGCTTCACCGCATTCTGAATAACCGTCAGCGTGCGCAGGCCGAGGAAATCCATCTTCAGCAGCCCAAGCTCCTCCAGCGTGGTCATGGTAAACTGTGTGGTGACACAGTCATCCACGCCTCTTGAAAGAGGTACGTATTCATCCACCGCCTTCGGACTGATGACGACGCCGGCCGCATGGGTCGATGTATGCCTTGGCAGTCCTTCCAGACGTTTTGACATATCGATCAGCTCGTGGATCACCGCGTCCTGCTCATAGGTCCGTTTCAGCTCCGGATTTTTTTTTTCAAAGCCAGATCAATGGTCATATTCAGCTCGGCCGGAATCATTTTCGCCACGGAATCCACCTGGGCATAAGGCAGATCGAGCACCCGGCCCACATCACGGATCACACCACGGGCAGCCATCGTACCAAAGGTGACGATCTGAACGACCCGGTCTTTGCCGTATTTCTCCACCACATAATCTATGACTTCCTGACGCCGCTCATAACAGAAATCCACATCAATATCCGGCATGGTCACCCGGTTCGGATTCAGGAAACGTTCAAAAAAGAAGACTGTATTTAATCGGATCGAGATCCGTGATTTCCAGACAGTAGGACACCAGACTTCCTGCTGCCGAACCACGGCCCGGACCAACGGCAATGCCCTGACTTTTGGCATAGTGGATAAAGTCCCATACAATGAGGAAATAATCCACAAATCCCATATTTTTAATGGTATTTAATTCATATTCAGGCGCTTTTTCAGAGTTTCGTCCGGATTTTCATAACGGCGGTTAAGACCTGTCCATGTCAGCTCATTCAGATAACTCCAGGCATCATAGCCCTCCGGTACCGGAAATTCCGGCAGTTTGTATTTGCCGAATTCAATTGTCACCTGACACCGCTCCGCAATGCGCTGCGTATTATCACAGGCAGCCTTTGCATAGGGAAAAAAGCTTCCGCATCTCTTCTTCGGACTTTACATAATACTGGCCGCCTTCATAACGCATCCGGTCTTCATCCGCCACTTTCTTTCCTGTCTGGATGCAGAGCAGGATATCGTGGGATTTTTCATCCTCCGCATACGTATAATGAATATCATTCGTCGCTACCAGATCAATCCCCGTCTCCTGACTCATCCGGAACAGACTCTGATTGACCGTTTTCTGGGCCGGAATACCGTGATCCTGAAGTTCCAGGAAAAATTTCCCTTTCCAAAGACTTCTTCCAGCTCCAGCGCTTTTTGCTTTGCATCTTCATAAAGACCTTTCTGGATATGCTCCGGAACAACGCCCGCCAGACAGGCGCTCAGGAGCAATAATCCCCTCGTGATATTCCCGGAACAGTTCCATATCCACCCTCGGTTTATAGTAAAAGCCTTCCGTAAATCCCCGGGATACCAGCTTCATCAGATTATGGTAGCCTGTATTATTCTCCGCAAGAAGCACCAGATGATTGTATTTATTGTCCTGCTGACCGGCCTTGTCAAACCGGGAATTCGGCGCAACATAGACCTCGCAGCCGATGATCGGACGGATGCCTGCGGCCTGCGCCGCCCTGTAAAAATCAATCACGCCGTACATCACGCCATGATCCGTAATCGCCACACTGTCCATGCCCAGCGCCTTCGTCTGGGCCACCAGCTCTTTAATTTTATTGGAACCATCCAGTAAACTGTATTCTGTATGCACATGTAAATGGGTAAATGCCATCGAATCTCACCTTTATTATCTGCTAATGTCTGTTTGTATCTATTCTTTCAATTATAAACGATATAAATTCAAAAACCAAGTGTTAATACCTATTGCAATCTAAAGAACCCGGGAATACAATAGATTTATGGCTTAGTATTTTTAAATCAGGAGGAATTTTTATGGCTTTTCATTTAATCGATATGAACACCTGGGAACGCAGAGACCACTATGACTATTACCGGACCATCGTCCGGTCCAGCTACACTGAACACCAATATTAAGATCACCGGACTTTTAAACGCAGTTAAGTCCCGCGGGTTACGTTTTTATCCGGTTTTTCTTTACGTCATATCCACTGCCGTCAACCGACAGAAGGAAATGCGGATGGCCCATGACCGTGAAGGAAATCTCGGATACTGGGATGAGTGTCACCCGTCTTATACGATTTTTCACAAAGACGACCACACCTTCTCCGACATCTGGTCCGAATACAACAAAGACTTTTTTCTGTATTCTATAAAAACTGTGTCGAAGATATGGAAACCTGGAAAGACGTCAAAGGTGTCAAAACCAAGCCCGGAAAACCGGATAATTTCACACCGATTTCCTGCATCCCATGGCTTTCCTACACATCCCAGAGCTATGACACGCCGATGAAGTCACCGCTGCTTTTCCCGATTGTCCTTTTTGGCAAGTACTTTGAACAAAACGGCGAAGTCCTTCTGCCATTTTCCGCTTACCTTCAGCATCTTGTTGCCGACGGTTATCACACATCCCTGTTCATTAACACCGTGCGGGAGATTGCAGAAAACTACGAACACTGGCTGCCGGCAAAGTAAAAACTTTCACTAAAAAAAAAAACCTCTCTTTCAGGAACCTTTCACAGCTCCATGAAAAAGAGGTTTTCTCATTTTTCTTTATAACGCCCACTGCCATTTCATACTGGGCCCTGTGCCGGTTTTCGACAAGGGCTTTCGGATAATGGATCACACCGTGCCCTTCATAGGGATCATTAAAGTAATAACCATCCGCATCATAGCCGACCAGTAACATACAGTGTTCATTGGAAATCCATGTAAAGACCCCGCCGCCATCCAGAAGTTTCCACTCCGGCCCGGTCACGGGCTCCCGCATATCAATGCAGGCCCAGAAAACCACCGGCATCCCTTTGTCGATATAATTTCTCAACAGCCATTCCATCGGCTTCCCTGTTTCATCGATAATGGCATAGGATTCACCAATGGCTTTTTCCAGCGCTTTTTAATAACCGGCGCATAGCAGCCGAAATCATCTTCGCTGTAAGGACTGCCGCAGAAATGCTCGTTTGGATCTGCCCCGTAAATCTGACCGTCCCGCATCTCAAATTTTCGACATTCCAGATAATTTTCGATAAACGTGTCCACAGATATATCATAACCGAGAAACTGAAGGAGCATCACCGTCGAGACGCTCTCGCACCCCGTCGGATACTTTCCTTTCTGGCTGATATAGGGTACATCAATTTTTTACCATAGCCTATGCCTCTTTGCTCCCGGTCATTTTCTTCATAACTGTCAGAACTGCGATCAGCAGCACAAGGCTCAGTCCGAGAGATACAATCCAGGATTTTGAAATACCTGCGATCAGATAACCGACGATACATACCACGGCAACAACTGCCGCATACTGCATCTGAGTGGAAACGTGATTGATATGATTACTCTGCGCACCTGCCGAAGACATAACCGTTGTATCCGAAATCGGAGATACATGGTCGCCGCAGACAGCGCCTGCCAGAACTGCAGATACCGCAATCACCATCATTTCAAGATTCGCTGTACCGGAGAACATCGCTGTAACAATCGGCACAAGGATCGCAAAGGTTCCCCAGCTTGTTCCTGTGGAAAAAGCAAGGAAAATCGCGATCATAAACATAATCGCCGGAATAAAAATGCTGGCTGAAGCATTATTGCCGACAACGCTTTCAACAAATCCGGCAATCCCCAGAGCATCACCGACACCCTTTAAGGACCATGCAAAAATCAGAATAGCCACGGCAGGAATCATCAGACGGAAGCCTTCAACAAAGCTGTCCATGAACCCTTTAAACGTAACGACTTTACGCGGCAGATAGAGAACCAGCATAAACATAATTGTTATAAATGTGGCAAAAATAAGGCTGGTTTCCGCATCACAGCCGGCAAAGGCTGTAATAATATCCGTTGCACCGCCGAGGAAGCCTGTATAGATCATGGCTCCGACGGCAGAAATAATCAGCACCGCAACCGGAAGCACCAGGTCAAGAACCCGGCCTTTGGAAGACATTTCTTCCGGTTTTACCTGTTCAAACTCTTCAGCGCCGGAAGTAAACAGATCTCCCTTCGCCGCATTCATTTCATGCTTTTCATCAGACCGAAGTCAAAACCGCTGACCGCAATATAAATAACCATTGCCAGTGTGAGCAGTGCATATAAATTATAAGGAATCGTTCTTAAGAACAACTGGAATCCTGTAATTCCCGCATCTGCCGGCACATAGGAGTTCACGGCTGCCGCCCAGCTTGAAACCGGCGCGATAATACATACAGGAGCCGCTGTGGCGTCAATAATGTAGGCAAGCTTCGCTCTGGACACCTTAAAGCGGTCTGTCACCGGACGCATTACCGAACCGACCGTCAGGCAGTTAAAATAGTCGTCCACAAAAATCAGGACACCCAGTCCGGTCGTGGCCAGAAGCGCGCTCCGTTTGGATTTAATCTTCTTTCCCGCCCAGTTTCCATAGGCTGCCGAACCTCCCGACTTGGCCATCAATACGATAATCATACCAAGCAGAACGTCAAAAATCAGTATGTTTAAATTCATGCTCTCCTTCATGATGTCAAAAAATGCAACAAAAAGGCATCCCATGGCTGGAATCCGGTATACAGCAGCGCACCGAAGGCAACACCGATAAACAGCGAGCTGTAAACTTCCTTTGTCACAAGCGCCAGCACAATGGCCAGCAGCGGCGGTACCAGCGACCACCAGGTCCCGATAAACATCGCACCATCCATAAACATTCTCCCCTCTTATGTAAATTTATTCTTTACCGTTCCAGCAATACGTACACAGCTTGCATGGCTCGATACCGATGGCTTTTTTTCCAGCTCATCCAGCCGTGCAAAATCCAATGATGTGAAATTCAACTGACGACAGATTTCGTCCACCATCTTTTTTATACTTGTCGCTGTCCGGATCTGCATACTCCTGAAGCACCTCAAGGCTGACCTCATCCGTACCTTCAAAATCACAGATAATTCTCCGTGAGATCAAATCCATTTCGGATTTAAACCGGGCAAAATTCAAATATTTGCAGCCGAACAGAATCGGCGGGCAGGCCGGACGCACATGAACTTCCTTTGCACCGGATTCATATAAGAATTCTGTCGTTTCACCGAGCTGCGTTCCACGTACAATGGAATCGTCGATGAGCAGCAGCCGTTTATCTTTAATCATTTCCTGAACAGGAATTAATTTCATCTTTGCAATCAGATTCCGTTCCACCTGATTCTGAGGCATAAATGACCGTGGCCAGGTCGGTGTATATTTAATGAAAGGTCTTCCATAAGGTTTATGGGCTTCGTTGGAATAACCAACCGCATGGGCAATACCCGAATCCGGAACTCCCGCAACAATATCCACATCCACCTGATCGCGTTTCGCCATTTCTTTACCGCAGTTATTCCGCATTACTTCGACATTATGCCCTTCATAGGTCGATGTCGGATAACCATAGTAAACCCATAAAAAATGCACACATACGCATTTCTTTTCCAGGCTCTTTCAGTACGACATATTTCTCAGGATCGATAAATACAATCTCACCCGGTCCCAGATCTTTGACATGATGATATCCAAGATTCAGAAATGCGGAAGATTCAAAAGTCACACAAAAAAGCGTCTTCTTTTTTGCAATGATTACCGGCGTACGGCCAAGTCTGTCCTGGGAACAGTAAATTCCCTGATGGGTCATGACCAGAATACTCATAGAACCGTCAATCACTTCCTGGGCATAAGCAAGTCCCTCTGCAATACTGTCCTTCTGATTAACCAGCGCCGCAACCAGTTCTGTCGTGTTAATTTTTCCCGCACTCATTTCCAAAAAAACTGAGTTGTACCGAAAGCAAAGCATTTTTCCTTCAGCTCTTCCATATTATTCATCCGGCCAACCGTTGTGATCGCAAATGATCCCAGATGGGAATTGACCATCAGTGGCTGAGGTTCACTGTCCGAAATCGAACCGATGCCGATGCTTCCTTTAAAATCATCGATATCTTTTTCAAATTTGGAACGAAAAGGTGAATTCTCAATATTATGAATCGCTCTCTGGAAGCCTTCTTCACCGCAGACAACCAGTCCGCCTCTCCGCGCTCCCAGATGCGTATGATAATCTACGCCAAAATACAAGTCTACAACACAATCTCTTTTTGATGCAACGCCAAAAAATCCGCCCATGTTAAATCCTTTCCATTATTAAGCCGTCGCCGCCCGCGGCCGGCCATAATTTTATCCTAGTTTAAAGTTTCTGTCATCTACATCTTCGGATGTAAATTCCAATAGTATTATACGCACAAACATATGGCTTGTAAAGAATGAAAAAATCCCTCCGGTCTGTTCGAATGTTTTTTCGTCAAAACCGGAGGGTATTCCATTCATTTCATTAAATTACAGCTTAAAAGATACAAGTAAATCTTCAGAGTTTACTTTTTCTCCTTCGGATACGTAAATCTTTTCAACAACACCCGCTGTCTTCGAAACAATCGTTGTTTCGATCTTCATTGCTTCCACAACAAGCAGTGGTGTGTTGACATCCACTTTATCGCCTTCCTTAACAAAAAATCTGGCAAACGGTTCCAGGAATGGTCGAACCAATCTGTCTCGGTTCCGATTTATCTGCTTTCGGACGCTGATTTACATGAACCATTTCATTTTTGTCTTCAATGACAACTTCACGTACCGCACCGTTGACTTCAAAGGTCAGTGTACACTTACCTTCGCTGTTTGCCGGTGTTTTACCGATATATTTAATAATCAGTGTTTTACCCTGTCCGATGGTGACTGTCGTTTCTTCTCTCGGTTTCAGTCCATAGAAGTAAACGCTGCTCTCTAACTGGGATACATCATTATAAGCTTCCAGATGCACACAATAATCTTCGTATACTCTCGGATAAAGGGCATAGCTGACAGCTTTCTGGCGAACCTCCAGCGGTGTGAAGCCAGTCAGGTCAAACTTGCCTTTCAGATAATTCTCCACGCCGACCATATCCACGCTCTCCAGCAGTGTTCCTGGCCGTACGCTGATCGGCTCTGCACCCTTCAGAACAATTTTCTGGAATTCTTCCGGGAAACCGCCGTCCGGCTGTCCGATCATACCCTTGAAATATTCTACGACAGATTCCGGATAGGAAAGGTCTTTTCCGGCTGTCAGAATATTATCCTGATTTAATTCATTTTTGAACATGAAGATTGCCAGGTCTCCGACAACCTTGGATGTCGGTGTTACCTTTACAATGTTTCCGAGAAGGTCATTGGCCTGTTTGTAAAGCCCCTTGATATCGTCAAAACGGTCTTTTTCGCCCATGTCCTTAACCTGAGCCAGGAGGTTGGAATACTGTCCGCCCGGAATTTCGTATTTGTAAATTTCAGAATTCGGAGAATACATACCGCTTTCGAAAGGCTTGTACGCCTCACGGACACGGGCATAATATTCACTCAGTTCATGAAGTTCTGCCGTATCCAGTCCCGTATCTCTTTCGGTTCCGCGAAGTGTTGCCACGATGGTATTCATGGATGGCTGGCTTGTCAAAGAGCTCATGGATTCAATCGCCATATCGGCAATATCCACACCGGCTTCTGCTGCCATCAATACGGTACTTACACCGCTGCCCGTGGTGTCATGGGTATGTAAGTTCACAGGAATCTTCAGTTCCTTCTTCAATTCTGTAATCAGAGTTTTTGCTGCGTATGGTTTTAAGAGACCTGCCATATCTTTAATCGTCAGGATGTGGCATCCCATCGCTTCAATTTCTCTGGCTTTCTTCATATAGTAATCCAGTGTATATTTGGTTTCATCCGGATTGGAAATATCGCCGGTATAGCAGATGGTTCCTTCAACGATCTTTCCGGTCTTTAATGCTTCTTCCACAGGCATCTTCATATTTTCTGTCCAGTTCAGACTGTCGAAAATACGGAAAACATCGATGCCGCGGTCTGCGGAAATACGGATAAATTCCTGAACCACATTATCCGGATAGTTGCTGTATCCAACCGCATTGGATGCACGCAGAAGCATCTGGATCAGTGTATTCGGCATACGCTTTCTCAGTTCCGCCAGACGGCGCCATGGAGATTCTTTCAGGAAACGGTACGCTGTATCATAGGTCGCACCGCCCCATGCTTCTGCTGAAAATGCATTGGCAAGAAACGCATTGGCTGCATAAGCACCGTCGACGATATCTCTTGTACGCATACGTGTCGCAAACAGAGACTGCTGTGCATCACGCATGGTCGTATCGGTCACATAAAGCTTTTTCTCTTTCAGAATTTTCTGGGTGAATCCTTTTCGGCGCCCAGCTTCAGGAATTCGTCTCTGGAGCCCCAGATCTTTTTCTCTGTATCAAAAACCGGCATACGGTGCGGGTCCAGATCCGGCTTGTCACCGTTCTGAGGATTCACGATCTTATCTCCGATAAATTCCAGAATCTTTGTGGCTCTGTCCTGTACCTTCTGTAAATCATAAAAAGCTCCGGTGTTTCTTCGATAAATGTTGTGTAACATTTTTCCGCTCTGGAAGGTTTCGTGGTTGAGGACATTAATCAGGAACTGGATATTTGTCTTAACGCCACGGATACGCATTTCTTTCAGCGCACGGAGGATTTCCGGATCGCGCCGATAAATGTCCGGTCGTGGGAAATAACTTTTACAAGAAGACTGTCATAATATGGCAGGATTTCTGCGCCGGAATAGGCGTTACCGCCATCCAGACGAAGGCCTGCGCCGGAACCGGAACGGTATACGTTGATACGTCCTGTATCCGGAAGGAAGTTATTTTGCCGGGTCTTCTGTGGTGATACGTGTCTGAATTGAGTAACCGTTCACCTGGATCGCATCCTGGTTTGGAATACCTATTTCTTCGGAATCCAGCGGATAGCCTTCGGCAACCATGATCTGGGACTGAACAATATCAATACCGGTGATCATTTCGGAAACCGTATGTTCTACCTGGATTCTCGGGTTCATCTCGATAAAGTATGGATGATTCTGGTCATCCACAAGGAATTCCAGTGTTCCCGCATTCCGGTAACCCACTTTTTTCACAAGGCGGATCGAGCTTTCAAAAATCTGCTGACGAACCGCTTCCGGTACGGTAAAGGCCGGCGCATATTCAACCACCTTCTGATGACGGCGCTGTACAGAACAGTCACGGTCATAAAGATGTACCGCATTGCCGTATTTATCGGCAATCACCTGAACCTCGATATGTTTCGGACTTCTCAGATATTTTTCAATGAAAATCTGTTCATCACCAAAAAGCTTTTTCTGGATTCTTCTCTGGCTTCTCTGTAAGCTTTTTTCCAGTTCGTCTTTAGAGTTTACGATACGCATACCGCGGCCGCCGCCGCCGTTAGATGCTTTCAGCATCACCGGATAACCGATAAAATCTGCCGCTTCCTGGACTTCATCGAAGTTTTCCACGGCTTTATCAATGCCCGGTATGGTCGGAACGTCTGCTGCCATCGCCATTTTTTTGGAAGAAATTTTATCACCCATCGCACGCATCATATCTGCGGAAGGTCCGATAAATGTAATACCGCTCTTTTTCACATGCCTCTGCGAAGTACGGATTTTCTGATAAAAATCCATAACCCGGATGAATCGCATCCACCTGATGATTTTTGCAATACGGATAATTCCGTCGATATCCAAATATGCGTCTACCGGCCCCTTTTCTTCATCTAACAGGTACGCCTCATCCGCTTTTGTACGGAATAATGCATATTTGTCCTCTTTTGAAAAAATCGCTACAGTGCCAATTCCCAGCTCATTTAAAGCACGGAAAACACGAATTGCTATTTCCCTCTGTTTGCAACCAGAACTTTTTTTGAATTGTCTGATTTCCTTGTTTGCCATCCCAATGCCTCCGTTTCATCTCAATCTCACTCATGTCTGACGTCATTGTGTCTGATTTTTTATGTCTGATTTTTAGAAAATCGAAGGTGCTTTAAAATACACCTTCGATTTTGAGACCTACTAAAACTATTGTTGCTTTGATATATATTTGTCAATCGCGCTTACTGCATCTTCTTCATCCGGACCATTTGCGATAATAGTGATTTTCTCACCCTCTGCCAGTCCGAGACTCATCATTCCCATGATACTTTTAGCATTAACCTTTTTTCCTGGATTTCCACGTAAATACTGCTTTCGTACTGACTTGCCACCTGCACAAGCAATGCGACAGGCCGCGCTTCTAATCCTTTTGGAATATTAATAGTCATGCTCTTTGAAACCATAATAAACTGTACCTTGCCTTTCTACCTCTCGTTAATTCCCAGTCCTCAATTCTTCTGCCATCATATTTTAACTTTCGTAAGCGGTGGTTCACCCCCGACTTACCTACAGGAGTTGACAATAACTTCCCTAATTCAACAAGTGATGCTTCCGGATAATCCAAACGAATCTGAGCGATTTCTCTCAGACCATCCGTCAATTCACTGAAGCCTACCGTATCACGGATATACGTAATATCTTCAATCTGTTTTACGGCGGCGGATACGGTCTTGGAAATATTAGCCGTTTCACAATTCACGCGCCGGTTTATTGAATTTCGCATCTCTTTCAGAATCCTTATATTTTCCAACTCCATCAAAGAAACATGGGCTTCCATAACATTTAGTATATCTACAATCTGAGATGCTTCCTTAATATACACGACGTGGTATTTCTTTCGGGTAATGTACTTACCCTCGATATCAAAAGTCTTCATCATATCGCAAATCTGCCATGCCCGTTCCGGAGTTGTGCACACAATCTCAAAATGATAAGTCTTTTTCCGGTTCACTGATGGAACCGGCACATAAAAAAGCGCCTCGGAGAAAGGCTCTCTTACAACAGGCTTTACGCAGAATCAACGAATCAACCTGTGTGTAGTCTCTCTCGAAATTTCCGTCACCATTCATGAATTTTACAGAACTTAAAATCTTTCTTGCGGCATAATCATCCTTCACATCCAGTATGTAACTACGGCTTTTCCCGGTATGAATATGACTTCTTATAGCTATATCACAATCTATATTATATGTTTTTTCACTAATGTAAAGTATTTTCTTGAAACTGCGAGATTTTCTGTATGTATTTTTACAGATACTTTACCATTTTCATCAATGTTCACTTTGCCGCACAGGCTCAGAATCGCCGCAATTTCAGCAATCCGGCAATGCATGGCGACCCCTGTCTGATAGCACAGCTCTTCTTTTTGACACGACCTAAAAATGACAACGGTATCTCCTCCAATCTATGATTTTCTCCACGCATACCGGACAATATCTCTGTGTTCTGTCTTGACACTGTAATTTTTATTTTTCAACCGCTGATAAAGACCGTTGGCCACCGTCACCGAACGATGCTTGCCACCGGTACATCCGACTGCAACGACCAGTTGATTTTTCCCTTCCCGGATATACTGGGGCAAAGGAAGGTCAGCATGTCCTCCAGCTTATTCAGAAAAATTCCCGCCTCCGCATTTTTCATCACAAAATCCTGCACATCCGCATCCTCTCCGGTTTTTGGCCGAAGCGCTTCTTCATAGTAGGGATTCGGAAGAAAACGCACATCAAACACCAGATCCGCATCCGCCGGGATTCCGTACTTAAATCCAAAGGATAAAATCGTCAGGAAGAAATTTTCATAGGGCTCGTTTTTCACAAAAATTTTATCCACTTCGCCCTTTAAATCCCGGATAAGCATCTGGCTGGTATCAATAATATAATCCGCCCGGTCCTTTAAGAATTTCATTTTGATGCGTTCATGATGAATCCCGTCTTCGATACGGCCGCCGACAGACAGCGGATGATGTCTCCGGGTTTCTTTGTAACGTTTAATCAAAACCATATCCTCACAGTCCAGATATAAGATTTCATAATGAATTCCCAGATCCCGGACACTGTCAAGCACCTTATTCACCGTAGCCAGTCCCTCACCGCTGCGGATATCAATGCCCAGCGCCACCTTTGGCATCGTCGCTTCTTCTTTGCCCGAAACCAGCTCTGAAAACTTCGGCAATAACGGAATCGGAAGATTATCCACGCAAAAATACCCTGCATCCTCCAGCATTTTCAAAACAGAACTTTTACCGGCCCCTGACATTCCGGTGACAATCACAAATCGCATGTATCTGCCTCCCCAAGCCAATTTTATTCAAACTCTCCGATCAGGCGCACTTCCGGTTCAAGATGTACGCCAAATTTTTTCATACACACGGCCGTCTACATCGGCCATCAGCCGGCGGACGTCTTCAGCCGTCGCCGCACCCGCATTGATAACAAAACCACTGTGCTTTTCGGAAACCATCGCATCGCCGACCCGATAACCTTTCAGTCCCGCATCCTGAATGAGTTTTCCGGCAAAATATCCCTCCGGTCGCTTAAAGGTGCTTCCGGCGCTCGGATATTCCAGCGGCTGTTTTCTCTTCTCTGCCGGGACAGTTCATCGACTCGCCATAATCGCACCGGCATCCCCTTTTTCAAAAACCATCTCTGCGGAAAGAACGATCCAGTCTTCTTTCTGAATCCGGCTCGTCCGGTATCCCAGTTCCAGTTCCTCCAGTGAAAATTCCCGGATATTTCCCTCCATATCCACGGCACGGACGGATTTTAAAATATCCTTCATTTCGCCGCCATAGGCGCCGGCGTTCATGGCCGCGGCGCCGCCCAGCGTTCCCGGAATCCCTGTGGCAAATTCAAATCCGCCGCAGCCCTCTGCTGAAACGTCCTTCGCCAGCTTTGCCAGCATCGCACCGGCGCCGGCATGGACCCGTACCACAGAATCTTCTTCTATAATATCTGTTTTATCCAGATTTCTGCATATTTTTAAAAACAACGCCCCGGAATCCCTTATCCCCGACAAGCAGATTGCTTCCGTTTCCGATAATATAAACAGGGATTTTCTGACGCCTGCACCAGCCCAGTCCCCGGATAAAGCCATCCTCTGTTTCCGGGCATACAAGCACATCAGCCGGGCCACCAATCCGGAAAGTGGTGTGATTTTTCATCGGCTCATTTTCCAGAATCTGTCCCCCGCCAATAATTTCGCTTAAATTTTCCGCTAATGTCATAAACTCTTTTCCTCTCTGTCTATTCTTGTTCCGAAATAATCATATAGGCCGCTCCGGCAATTCCCGCCTGATTTCCGAGTTCCGCCAGAACAACCGGCGTATTTCTGAACCCTTCGAAGGCCTGCTCCCTGAAATGTTTTTCTGTTTTTGCCCTCAGATATTCCCCTGCGGCAGATACGCCGCCGCCGATCAGAATCTTTTCCGGATTGACAACCGCACAGACGGCCGCCATCCCACGGCCCAGATAGAAAGCCATTTTTTCAGCAATGCCGTCGGCAAAAGCATCGCCGGCCTTTCCCGCATTAAAAATCATTTCTGCGGAAAGGGTCTCTTCCCCGGCTTTGCCAAGCACCGTTTTCACTGAGGTCCGCTGCATCTCCCGTTTCGCATAGGCCACAATTCCGTCGCCGATGCGATCTGCTCCAGGCAGCCCCGGTTTCCACAGTTACAGCGTCCCACGATATCCGCTTCAGAAAGACACGGCAGATGCCCGATTTCTCCGGCACAGCCCCGGCTTCCGTTCAGTATTTTTCCTCCGATGACAATGCCGCCGCCCACGCCGGTTCCAAGGGTCACCATCACAAGGCTCCGACAGCCCCGGCCGCCGCCGAGCCACATCTCCCCAAAGCGCCGCCGCATTGGCATCATTGGCGCACCGCACATGGATATTTTCCGGCGTCCATCCGGAAATCCGGAAAGATATCCGGTCAGCACTTCGGCCGCCCGGACATTCTCCCATCCCAGATTGACACAGCTTCTTACTTCGCCGCCGTCGTGTACGGGCCCCGGCACACCGATGCCGATGCCTCGGAGTTTTTCCGGTGAAATCCCGTTCCGCAGACAACAGCGGTGAACCTCTCCGGCAATCTCCGGAAGAATATGGCTGCCGCTGTCGCTCCGGTTCGTCGGAATGGACCATTTTTCTGTCAGTTTATCATCAAACAGGCCAAATTTTATCTCTGTGCCTCCCACATCGACGCCGATGACCCATTTTTTATTGGATTATTTTGCATCACTTTTTTTCCTGAATATTTCCTGTCACCCGTCGATAAAGCTCCTTCGCCGCATTATAGCCCATCTGTTTCTGACGATGGTTGATGGCTGCCGATTCGATAATCACCGCGACATTACGGCCCGGCCGGATCGGTATGGCATGGTATGCCACTTTATTGCCGAGATACTCCGTATACTGGTCGTCCAGTCCGAGACGGTCATACTCTCTTTCCCGGTTCCACTCTTCCAGTTTAATGACCAGACTGATATTCTGTGTCTCCCGGACACTCTGGATACCGAACAGTGTTTTCACATCGACAATACCGATTCCCCGAAGTTCGATAAAATACCGGGTAATATTCGGCGCTGTTCCCACAAGCTCCGTATCGCTGATTTTTTAATTTCAACAACGTCATCTGAAACAAGACGGTGGCCGCGCTTAATCAGCTCCAGAGCCGCTTCACTCTTGCCGATACCGCTCTCACCGATGATAAGGACACCTTCACCGAATACATCCACCAGAACCCCGTGAATCGAGATTCTCGGTGCCAGCTCCGCCTGAAGAACCCGGATGGCCTTATTCATAAAACCGCAGGTGCCTTCCGGATAGAGCAGCAATGGGATCTGATAACGGGTCGCCATCTGGATGACCGATTCTGCCGGTTTCAGGTTCCGACAAAAAGACCATGCACGGAATCCCCGCCTGGAAAATCCGTTCATACATCTTCATGCCGTGGTCATCATAATTTTTTTTTTTTTTCAACGTAGGCCGTTTCCACCATACCTACGATCTGAAACCGTTCGTAATCAAAATGCTCGAAAAAACCTGCAAGCTGAAGGGCCGGACGGTTCACATCCGACTGGTGAATCTCCACCTTTTCCACATCCACTTCCGGATTCAAAAGACTGAGATTCAGCGGTTCCATAATCTTACTCAATTTTACATGATAATCTGTCGGTATATTATCAAACATTTTTAACCCCTTTCACAAAAAAAAAACTTCCCGTCATATACTTCATTTATTTACTCATTATACAGTTCCTGTATACCGCATGTCAATGCGCTTCCCCGTTTCCTTTCTGCCGGAAGAAAGTGTAGACCGCTTCCGCCGCCGCCGCATTCATGGACGGAATCTGCCGGAGTTCTTCCACCGATGCTTCCCGGATTTTCTGAATGTCTCCAAAGCAGCGCATCAACGCCTTCCGCCGTGCCTCACCGATTCCCGGAATGTCTTCCAGAATGGAACGCACCTGGGTTTTGCCCCGAAGACTCCGGTGATACTCGATGGCAAAACGATGGGCCTCATCCTGTATCCGGGTAACCAGCCGGAAAGCTTCCGATGTTTTTTCGATGCCGATTTCCTGTTCTTCATAATAGATGCCCCGGGTCCGGTGGAAATCATCCTTCACCATACCGCAAACCGGAATATCCAGTCCCAGTTCCATCAGCACCTTCTGAGCGATATGCACCTGTCCCTTTCCGCCGTCCATTAAAATCAGATCCGGAAACATGGAAAAGCTTCCCAGAGCCAGATCTCCCCCTTTTTCTTTGAGGGGCTTCCTGTTCTTTAAGGCCGTGGGTAAAACGGCGCTTTAACACTTCTTCCAGACTGTGATAATCATCCTGTCCCTGAATATCCCGGATTTTAAATTTCCGGTAAGCGCTGCGCTTCGGCTTTCCCTTTTCATAGACGACCATGGAACCGACCTTTTCGAAACCGCTGGTATTGGAAATATCATAGGCCTCCATCCGGCTGAGCAGGGCAGATTCAAAAAGATCCGCCAGTTCCCGGACTGCGCCCACGGTACGGGCCTCTTCACGTTTCAGTTTTTCACTGTCCTTGTTCAGGATATTCAGCGCATTTTTACAGGCGAGCTCCATCAGCCGCTCTTTCTGTCCCTTTTTCGGAACGCTGAATACGACCTTCTGTCCCCGCTTTTCCGACAGCCACTGTAAAACGATTTCCGCATCTTCGATCATTTCCGGCAGCATCAGCTCCCTCGGAACAAAGGGAGACTCTCCGTAAAACTGTTTGACAAAGGATGTCAGCACGCCGGCACGGCTCTCTCCACGCCGGTCAGATAATAATGATCCCTTCCGATCAGACGCCCATACCGGATAAAGAACACCTGAACCACCGCTTCATTGCCGGCACGGGCCAGACCGATAACGTCTCTGTCCTCCATGGCGGAGCTGGTCACCTTCTGCTTCTCGGTAATCTGGCGGACGCTCTGGATCAGATCCCGGTATTCCATGGCCTTTTCATATTCCATGGCCTCCGATGCCGCCATCATCTTATCCGTCAGCATCTGGATGACCGGCCCATAATTGCCTCCGAGGAACTGGAGCACCTGCTGAATCTGGGCCTGATAATCTTCCCGGGATATCTCTCCTGACACGGGGCATCACACTGACCGATATGATAATACAGACAGGGCCGCCCGATGCCGATGTCCTTCGGCAAATTCCGGTGGCAGCTCCGTATCTTATATATTTTCCGAAGCAGCTCAATCGTATCCTTCACGGCGCCCGCACTGGTATAGGGACCAAAATACCGGGACTTGTCCTTTTTCATCAGTCTGGAAAATAAAAAGTCTCGGATAAGCCTCTCCGTCGTCACCTTGATATAGGGATAGGTTTTATCATCCGTCAGCATGGTATTATACTTCGGACGGTGTTCCTTGATCAGATTACACTCCAGAACCAGGGCCTCCAGTTCGGAATCCGTAATAATATATTCAAAACGCGCAATGTGGCTGACCATCTGACGATTTTCGGCGTCAGATTCCGGCTGCTCTGAAAATACTGGCGCACCCGGTTTTTCAGGCTTATGGCCTTACCCACATAAATAATTTCATCATTGGCATTGTGCATCAGGTAGACACCGGGTTTTGCCGGAAGCTTTTTTAACTCTTCTTCAATATCGAACATCTCGGAATCTCCTTTCTTTTATTCTTCCATATCATATCACAAATTTTCTGTCCAAACCAGAGAAAAAGGAAGTCCCTGCTCTGCCAGGAACTTCCTTTGTAATAATTATTTATCTTCTGTCGACTGACGCGAAGCAATGGTTTCCGCACCATTGGCTTTCTTCACCGGGCAATCGGTCCATTCTTCATCCGCCGGGGCCTCCGACAGATTTTCTTCTTCGGGTACTTCCGTCGCCTTTATTTCTTCTTCCGGTATTTCCGCCGCCTTTATTTCCTCTTCCGGTTCAGGAATTCCCTTCACCTCACGGAATATTTTCATAAATTCTTTGCCTGTGATGGTTTCTTTTTTTCAATAAGAAATTCTGCGATTTTATCCAGACATTCCCGGTTTTCTTCCAGCAGGACAATGGCCTGGTCGTAAGCCGTTTTTAAAATCTGCATCACTTCTTTGTCGATTTCTGTCGCTGTTTCCTGACCGCAGTTCAGCACTGTATGTCCGCTGAGATAGCGATCCTGTACATTTTCCAGCGCCATCAGACCGAATTTTTCGCTCATACCATACTGGGTCACCATCGAACGTGCCACCGCCGTCGCCCGCTCAATATCATTGATGCCCCCGTCGTCACCGTATCAAAGACAATACTTTCTGCCGCACGGCCGCCGAGCATCGTCACCAGTTCCGCCTCCATCTCCGCCTTAGACATAAGAAACTTCTCTTCCTCCGGCACCTGCATGACATAGCCGAGGGCGCCCATTGTTCTCGGTACAATGGTAATCTTCTGAACCGGCTCCGTATTTTTTCTGAAGAGCCGCCACCAGCGCATGACCGACTTCATGATAGGTCACAATCTGACGTTCCTTCTGACTCAGTATCCGGTCTTTCTTTTCCTTACCGGCGATAACCACTTCCACGGATTCAAACAGATCGCTCTGGGACACCGCCAGACGCCCCTTACGAACGGCCAGCAGCGCCGACTCATTAATAATATTTGCCAGATCGGAACCAACGGCTCCGGAGGTTGCCCGGGCAATCTCATCAAAATCCACGGTTTCATCCATATGCACGTTTCTGGCATGCACTTTGAGAATATCTACCCGGCCTTTAAAATCCGGCTTTTCAACAACAATACGGCGATCAAAACGTCCCGGACGCAGAAGCGCCTGATCCAGAACCTCCGGACGGTTAGTCGCAGCGAGAACAATAATTCCCTTTGAAGAATCAAAACCATCCATCTCGGAAAGGAGCTGATTCAGAGTCTGTTCCCGTTCATCATTGCCGCCGTACCGGGAATCCCGGCTCTTTCCGATGGCATCCAGCTCATCAATGAAAATAATACACGGCGCTGTTTCCTGGGCTTTTTAAACAGATCTCGAACACGGGAAGCGCCTACGCCTACAAACATCTCCACAAAGTCGGAACCTGTCAGAGAATAAAAAGGTACATTGGCTTCCCCCGGCTACCGCCTTGGCAAGCAGTGTCTTACCGGTTCCCGGAGGACCGACAAGCAGCGCCCCCTTCGGCAGCTTCGCACCAATCTTTGTATATTTTCCCGGGTTATGAAGAAAATCCACGATTTCCGTCAGAGACTCTTTGGATTCCTCCTGTCCGGCAACATCCTTAAACGTAATTCCGGTTTCCTTCTGCATATAGGTTTTTCGCATTGGATTTGCCGACCCCCATAACACCGCCGCCCTTCATGGAGCGCATCAGATACCAGATAAGAAAGCCGGACACTAAAAACATCGGACCATAGCTCAAAAGCGCCGACCAGATCATCGTACTCGATGTGGTGATCGATTCTTTAAAGGATACGCCGCCCGCTTCCAGACGCTCTGTCAGACCGTCATAGCTGACTTTTCCGGTCCAGTAGGTCACGGCTTCACCCGTATCCCGTTTTTTAAATTCAATCGTATCGTATTTAAGCTCTGCTTCTTCAATCTCTCCCGCATCTACCCACTGCAGGAACTGATCGTAAGTAACTTCTTCCCGCTTACCATTCTTCATATGCGAAAACAGGCTGTTCATGACAAAAATAGCCAGTACCGCAGTAAACAGAATGATAATCAGATTTTGAAAACCTTTATTATCTTTTTATTTTTATCATTTCTGTTGTTGTCTTCCATGCTTCCTCCTTCAGTCAGTTTTCACCATTCCCCAAAAAAACCGTTATCTATTCATTATAATGTTCCTTTGGCCTCAAATCAATACTTCATTTTATATTTCCAGCATTTCTTCCAACAACCGGGCTACGCCGTCTTCATCGCAGGGCCGTGCAATAACGTCTGCCGCTGCTTTCAGTCCATCGGTGCCATTTCCCATGGCAACGCCGATTCCCGCATACTGAATCATTTCCAGATCATTTTCACCATCGCCAAAGGCCACCGTATGCTCCCGGGGAATTCCGAGAAAGCCGTTCAGCCAGATGAGGGCATTTCGTTTACATACATCCCCGTGACTGATCTCAATGTACCTCGGCACCGAGGATGTCACATAAAGCCCGCCAAAGGACTCCAGATGGGACCGCATTTCTTTTTTAATTCCGGATCATAGACGATAAAATTAACGCCTTCAATTTCTTTTTTATGCTTTTGGATAAACTGTCGGATATCCGCCACCGGACAGCGGGTTGTCCGGACATATTCCGCTGCCAAAGAATCTGCCCCGAATTTTTCCGGTTCATGATAGTAGGCTTCCGAAGTATAGGGATGTCCCTGGATAAAGACCTCTATCGGACAGGAATAGCCGTCATAAAATGCCAGAAGAGCATCGATCTGATCCGAAGTCAGATCTTTTTCATAAATCCGCTGTCCGTCCGAGAGCCGGAAAATACTGCTGCCATTTGATGAAATCACATATTCAACGCCCTGAAGCCTGCGGATTTCTTCCGGCACCGCCTGAACGGCCCGGCCGCTGGCAACAACAAGATGAATCCCTTTTTCCGCAGCTTTTTGAAAAACGGTCTTCGTCCGCTCTGATAATGTTTTATTTTTTTCCCAAAATCGTGCCGTCAATATCCATAGCAACCAGTTCTATCTCTTTTTTTCATGATGTCTCCTGTTTTATCCGGCAAAGCGCCCTCTGCCATTCAGGCCCTTCCCGTACAACAAAGCAAGAAGCCGCTATCAGATGATAACGGCTCCTAAGGGTTATATTATTATGGGATTCAAAGGGCTAATTTAATAACTTTTCTGTTAATTTCTTAACATGTTCTAATTATATACCCCGGATTTGTAATTTGCAATAGTTTTTTTAATGTTTTTTTTTTTTGAAGATACGCGTCAATCCCTGCCGCAGCCGCTTTTCCCGCACCCATTGCAAGAATTACCGTAGCTGCGCCTGTCACCGCATCGCCGCCGGCAAAAACACCCGGCCGTGTGGTTGCGCCGTCACTTTCCTGGGCCACGATGCATTTTTTTCCGGTCCATATCCAGACCTTTCGTTGTAGAAGATATGAGTGGATTCGGAGATGTGCCGAGAGACATAATCACTGTATCGGCTTCAATCACAAATTCGGAGCCTTCCACTTCCACAGGTCTTCTTCTTCCGGAAGCATCCGGCTCACCAAGTTCCATCCGGATACAGCGCACACCGCTCACCCATCCTTTTTCATCGACGAGAATCTCCACCGGATTATTCAGAAGATGTAACTGAATCCCTTCTTCTTTTGCATGATGGACTTCTTCCACTCTGGCAGGAAGCTCTTTTTCGCTCCGGCGATACACAATATGTGTTTCCGCTCCGAGACGCAGCGCTGTCCGGGCTGCATCCATGGCAACATTACCGCCGCCGACAACGACCACTTTTTACCGGCATGAATCGGTGTATCGTATTTCATAAAAGCTTTCATTAAATTATTTCGTGTCAGAAATTCATTGGCGGAAAAACACCGTTGGCCTGCTCTCCCGGAATACCCATAAATTTCGGAAGTCCGGCACCGGAACCGATGAATACCGCATCAAAGCCTTCTTCATCCATTAATTCATCAATCGTTACAGATTTTCCGATCACGACATCGGTTTCGATTTCAACACCCAGTTTCTTTACGTTTTCTACTTCATGGGCAACAACGTTATCCTTGGGCAGACGGAATTCCGGAATGCCGTAGATCAGCACGCCGCCGGGCTGGTGCAGCGCTTCAAAAATCTTTACCTGATAACCCATTTTCGCCAGGTCTCCGGCGCAGGTCAGTCCGGAGGGGCCGGAGCCGATCACCGCCACCTTTTCCGGACGCTGTTCTTTGGCCTTCAGCGGTTCCACACCGTTTTCCGAAGCCCAGTCGGCCACAAAACGCTCCAGCTTTCCTATGGAGACCGGTTCTCCCTTGATTCCAAGGATACATTTTCCTTCGCACTGGCTTTCCTGAGGACATACCCGGCCGCAGACTGCCGGAAGGGATGAGGATTCACTGATAATCTCATATGCCTTTTTAAAATCTCTGTTTTTTACTTCCTGAATAAATTCCGGAATATTTATGGATACCGGACATCCCTGAACGCACATCGGTTTGGCGCAGTGAAGACAACGTCCTGCCTCCGCTACTGCTTCTTCTTCGGAATATCCGAGACATACTTCTTCAAAATTCTTTGCCCGCACCAGCGGTTCCTGTTCTTTGACAGGAATACGATTCATATTTACAGCCATTATTCGTCACCTCCGCAATGTCCGCAGCCGCCATGATGGGTATCCCCTTCAGCTTCTTTCAAAAGCTGACGGCCTTCTTCTGTTTTATACATCTGCTGACGCTGCATCGCCTGATCAAAATCTACCAGATGTCCGTCAAATTCCGGTCCGTCCACACAGGCAAATTTCACTTCGCCGCCCACAGTCACACGGCATGCGCCGCACATTCCCGTGCCATCTACCATAATCGGGTTCAGGCTGACCGTCGTCGGAATCTCCAGGCGTTTCGTCATCATACAGGCAAATTTCATCATAATCATCGGTCCGATCACGACACAGTGGTCATACTGCTTATGCTGATTCACCACCAGATCTTCAAGGACTTCGGTAACCAGCCCTTTAAATCCATAGGAACCGTCATCCGTAGCTACATAAAGATAGTCGGACACTTCCGCCATCTCTTTTGTCAAAATCAGTAAATCCTTTGTTTTTGCACCGACAATGACATCGACTTCCACACCGTGTTCATGAAGCCATTTCACCTGAGGATAGACCGGAGCCGTTCCAACACCGCCGGCAATAAAAAGAAGTTTCTTTGACTGGAGTGTTTCCAGATCTTCATGGACAAACTCGGAAGGGTTACCAAGAGGTCCTGTCACATCTGCAAAACTGTCTCCGGCTTTCAGTGCGGCCATACGTTCTGTCGAATATCCTACCGTCTGGAATACAATGCAAATGGTTCCTTCTTCTCTATTATAATCACAAATTGTCAGCGGAATCCGTTCACCTTTTTCGTCAACTCTCACAATAATAAATTCTCCCGGCTGGCAAGCCTTGGCTACTCTCGGAGCCTCAACTTCCATAAAGAAGATTTTTTTTTTCTGCCAGTTTTCTGGCCTCACGTATTTTAAACATAAATTTCCCTCCTGGAAAGCCTTTGGTTCTTTACTCAACTAAAGCATCGTTTTGTTTGCTGATTATACATCTATTTTTCAAAAAATGCAAGATTAGTTTATCCATTAACAATATTTAACCATTAACATGCGGTATGCCCTGCGGATGCAAAGGTTTCCCCGCAGTGCTTTTGACAACTTCTTCTTCATGCATTCCCCGGGAACCTTTCACAAGAATGGCATCCCCGTCAGAAACATTGGCCAGAAGCCAGTCGACAGCCTCACGGTTTGTGTCAAAGCTGCAGACGGCAATTCCCGCGCCGGCATCAATAATCGCTTTGGCAAGCGCCTTCATCTCCTGTCCGACGGTGACGACGATCTGAAGCTTTTCTCCGGCAATGGCGGTTCCCGTATCATAATGACACTGCCGGGAGATATCGCCGAGCTCCAGAATATCTCCGAGAACCGCGATCTTTCTTCCCGGATTATCCAGCTGCATCAGAACATCCACACCGGACTTTACGGAGGCCGGACTTGCATTATAGGTATCGTCGATCACTTTGATTCCCCGGCTCAGATGATTGATCTGCTGGCGCATTGGAATACCTTCATACGCCCTCAGTCCCTCTCTGGATACCGACGGTTCTATCCCAAAATGTCTGGCCACAGCAATCGCCACCAGCGCGTTCAGGACATTATGAAGCCCGAGCTGCTGGATCACAACTTCTTCTCTGCCTTCAGGATAAATCAGCGTAAAGCAGTTTTTTCCATCTTCAATCCGGATATTCTCCGCCCGGTAATCACAGCCCTCATCCGTACCGAAAAGAGTTACCGGACAGTGAAGTTCAGCAGCAGCCTTCCGGAGCAGCGGATCGTCCCCATTCAGAAATACTCTCTGCTTTTCTGTAAAATTCATGGCAATTTTTAATTTTTCTTTTTAATGTATTTTCTTTCCGGCCAAACTGAGCAATATGTGCTTCACCGATGTTGGTCACAACGGCCACATCCGGTTCAGCGAAACGAACAAGATTTTCCATCTCACCGAATTCACTGATCCCCATCTCGACCACAGCCAGTTCCTGACCCTTTTCCAGACGAAACAAAGTCAGCGGCACACCGATCTGGCTGTTCTGGTTCCCCGCCGTCTTCATAATCCGAAAGCCGGTTTCCAGCGCTGCACTTATCATCTCTTTTGTTGATGTTTTTCCGACACTTCCCGTAATCCCTACAATCGGTATCGTAAATTTCCGACGGTACCATGCCCCCAGATCTCCGAGGGCCTTCACCGTATCCTTCACCTGAATATGTACTTTATCCGGTTCTGCCACATCTCCATGAGACATAAAGACGCCGGCCGCCCCCTGATCCAGTACCTGTGCAATAAACTTGTGGGCGTCCACCTTCTCACCGATAATCGGCACAAACAGACTTCCTTCTCCGGCCTCACGGCTGTCGATACATATATGCTTAATCACGGTTTCCGGATTTCCAGCCAAAAGTTTTCCATGAACGGCTTCTGCTATTTCCGCTGCAGTCATTCCTTCCACTTTCATCATCCCTTCTATATAAATAAGATAAAGCATCGTAATTTACAATGTCAATTTTTATTATAGCAAGAAATCATCTGCCTGTCGATAACTTCCCGGTTTTTTACAATTCACTTGACCCCGGCCCCGCCTTTTGTTATCCTAAGTAGGAATATTTAAGAATGGGGAACTATTGTGGAAAAAAGAGAACACTTCTCATCCAGACTCGGATTTATTCTGATTTCAGCCGGATGTGCCATTGGTCTCGGAAATGTATGGCGATTTCCATATATTACCGGTAAATACGGCGGCGCTGCCTTTGTGCTGATCTACCTGCTCTTTCTGGTCATTCTCGGACTGCCGATTATGGTTATGGAATTTTCCGTCGGCCGTGCCAGCCAGAAATCCGCAGCCAGAAGCTTCCATGTTCTGGAACCTGCCGGAACAAAATGGCATATTACCGGATATCTCGCCATCGCCGGCAACTATCTGCTGATGATGTTTTACACGACGGTCGGCGGCTGGATGCTTTACTATGTTTATAAAATGGCCCGCGGTGAATTTGCCGGCCAGACACCGGATCAGGTTGGCGCCACCTTCGGCGGCATGCTCGGTGATCCGAAAGCGATGACCATCTGGATGCTCATCATGGTCTTCATCTGCTTCGGCATCTGCAGCCTCGGTCTTCAGAAAGGCGTGGAACGTATCACCAAGGTTATGATGAGCTTTCTTCTTATTATCCTTGTTATTTTTATGTATACGCAGCGTCACTCTGGAAGGTGCTGCAGAAGGTATCCGTTTTATCTGATCCCGGACTTCGGTAAAATGATTGAAAACGGACTTGGCGAAGCGGTCTATGCCGCAATGGGACAGGCTTTCTTTACGCTGAGCCTCGGCATCGGTGCCATGGCTATTTTCGGAAGTTATATCAGTAAGGAACACCGTCTTCTCGGTGAATCCGTCAACATCTGCCTTCTGGATACACTAATCGCTCTGATGGCCGGTCTTGTCATCTTCCCGGCATGTTTTGCCTTCGGCGTGGATCCGGGCGAAGGTCCAGGCCTTGTTTTTGTCACTCTGCCGAATATTTTAATAAGATGGCCGGCGGACGGCTGTTTGGTACATTATTCTTTATCTTTATGTCCTTTGCCGCCATGTCAACCATCATCGCCGTATTCGAGAATATCATCAGCTTCTCCATCGACCTTGGAAACTGGAGCCGTAAAAAGGCCGTGATCGTCAACGGAATTCTGATCATCGTCCTCTCCATGCCTTGCGTCCTCGGCTTTAATGTACTGAGCAATATCGCGCCGCTCGGCGCCGGAAGCACCATTCAGGATCTGGAAGACTTTATTGTTTCCAACAACCTGCTGCCTCTCGGAAGTTTGTTATATCTTCTCTTCTGTACAAGCAAACGGGGATGGGGATGGAAAAACTTTATCGCTGAAGCCGATGCCGGCCAGGGACCGAAATTCCCACAGTGGGCAAGATTCTATATCAGTTATATCCTGCCTCTGATCGTTGCCTTTATCCTTATTATGGGATACTGGCAAAAATTCTTTGCAAAGATATGAAAAAACCAGTTCCGCCGAAAGTGGGACCTCCGATTTATTCGGTTTTTCATTATGGCTTACGCCATTCGACAGCTTATACGTCTGTCTTATCCCATGCTGCCGCTTTGGGCGGTGCTTATCTATCCATTCATTAATTTCCCGCACTTCTTTCTCTAAATGAGTTACCCGAACTGCGATCAATTCTTCTTCATTCGTAATTTTCAGTGCTTCATGCAATTTCCTATGTAAATCTACATGGGCTTCCGCAATAATCCTTATACCGTGAATAACTTCATTATCCAAAGTCAACTGGATGGCCTGAACCGAAGATTTTAAATCCTGTATATCGGATTTCATATGTTTGATGTCAGACTTCATCTCTTTATTCTCTGTCTGAAGGTTTCGGATATCCGCCCGCATCTCTTTATTTTCTGCCTGAAGCTCTTTGATATCCTTTCGCATTTCTGCCGTCTCAGACTGTAAATCTTTGATATCGGATTTCATCACCTGAATGTCCGTTCTGACTTCTTTCATCTCTGTCTGCAATCCTTTGATATCGGATTTCATCACCTGAATGTCCGCCTTGACTTCTTTCATCTCTGTCTGCAATCCTTTGATATCGGATTTCATCACCTGAATGTCCGCCTTGACTTCTTTCATCTCTGTCTGCAATCCTTTGATATCGGATTTCATCACCTGAATGTCCGCCTTGACTTCCTTCATCTCTGTCTGCAATCCTTTGACATCCGACTTGACTTCTTTCATCTCCGTCTGCAGCCCTTTGATATCGGATTTCATCACCTGAATGTCCGCCTTGACTTCCTTCATCTCTGTCTGCAATCCTTTGACATCCGACTTGACTTCCTTCATCTCCGTCTGCAGCCCTTTAATATCAGACCTGACTTCCTTCATCTCTGTCTGCAGCCCCTTGATATCAGACCTGACTTCCTTCATCTCTGTCTGCAGCCCTTTGACATCCGACTTGACTTCCTTCATCTCCGTCTGCAATCCTTTGATATCCGATCTGACTTTCTTCATCTCCGTCTGCAATCGCTTTGACATCGGACTTAACTTCCTTCATCTCCGTCTGCAGCCCTTTGACATCGGTCTGCACATTCAGCACTGTCGTCAATATGACTTGTAACATTTCTGTATCCTGCGTTTTTCTTTCCTCCCTTCTTCCTGTGATTGGATACTTTTATTATACCTCACGGTGATTCATGATTCAAATAACTTTTTAAAGAATCGTTCGACACGATTTGACAAAAACCAGTTTCTGCCGAAAGCTGCAAAAACTGGTTTTTCATTAAAGCAAAATAAATACCTTATCGCGCGGAGCCTGACGGAGCGCACCCATGCGAAGCATTAAGATACGGTATGCCCTGTGGGTAGACCTTATCGCGCGGAGCTTGACGGAGCGCGCCCATGCGAAGCATTGACATACGGTATGCCGGAAAAATACGATTTATTCTCACTCGATGGTATAGCCCCATCTTCCTCACACTGAATCCCGGCTTCAAAGAAGGCCCTTGATGCCCGGACTAAGTATTCAATATCTTTTGTTCCGGCGGTTTCATAGGTCGAATGCATGGAAAGCTGGGCCAGACCGATATCCACCGTATTCATAGAAAGCTGGGTGTTGGAGATATTTCCCAGCGTGGAACCGCCGGCAACATCGAACGATTAAAAATGTCTGATATGGCACGCCGGCTTTCCTGCAGATCTGTTTAAAAAGAGCCGCAGATATCCCATCGGTCGTATATTTCTGATTGGCGTTATATTTAATAACGATGCCTTCGTTCATATACGGACGGTTTACCGGATCCGCCTTTTCCATGTAATTCGGATGGGCGGCGTGGGCATTATCGGCGGATACCATAAAACTGCCCGCCAGAAGACGATTTATATCTTTAGCGTCCAGCCGGATTCATAGCAGATGCGTGTGACGATCATCCGCATAAAATCCGACGCAGCCCCCTGTTTCGTCGTACTTCCCACTTCTTCATTGTCAAGAACGGCCAGAACCGGCACATTGCTGCAGTGTTCCAGCGCAAGAAATCCCTTCATCGAACTGAACACACATTCCAGGTCATCCAGCCTTGCCGAAGAAATATAGGCGTCATCCGGTCCCCAAATGCTTCCCGGAACTCTCGGATAAAGAAACAGGTCATGACTGACAATCGACGCTTCTTCCACACCAGCCGCTTCGGCAATCCGTGTCATAAAGTTCCTTCTGCCTTTTCATCCCCGAAAAGGGCAGTAAATCCTTCTGGGCGTTATACTTATATCCTTCCTCATTAATATTCCGGTTCATATGGATTGCCAGATTCGGAATAATCACGGTGTCCCGGTCCATGTTCACCAGATGGGTGGTTATTTTTTCCTTCATTTTCTGTTACCAGACGTCCTGCCACGGACAACGGACGGTCAAACCAGGTGGACATCAACATTCCGCCGTATTTTTCAACGTTCAGTTTGACATACTTTTCTGCAACGCCGATTTCCGGATTTTCCTTAATTTTAAAGCACGGTGAATCACTGTGGCTCGCCATAATATGAAATCCGGAAATATGTTCCGGCATGTAAAAAAGGCAATCACGGAAGAATTATTTCGCGTCATAATACCTGCCTCCGACCTCCAGCTTCCATTCGCCGCTTTCCTGAAGCCGGACAAATCCCGCCTCATCCAATATTTTTTATATTATCCGTCACATGAAAACATGTCGGGCTTTTACTTATAAATTCAATTAGTTCCTCTGCTATGCTGTTCTTCATTCGCTTCTCCTTCCGGGCCCATGTCCAGGCCGTTTTCTGCCGACCGGCTGCCCTCCAGGGTCAGCGTCGGTATCTTTCCGTATTTTTCCACCTGGGTTTTATACTTTGTAATAATAAATGTATCGGCGGAAAAAAGCCAATGGCGGGAGTTTCGTCATATCTTCAATAGAAAACCACCCTGCATCCACGATGTCATCGCCGGGCGTCAGTACATCGTCACCACTGTAATGTCCAAGAAGGACCACCACCAGCGAATGGACACCATTTGGGAAATGATTGGAAACAACATTAATAATCCCGTCCGGCATTACTGTAATTCCGGCCTCTTCCTGAACCTCCCGGACAGCTGCTTCCAGATACGTTTCATCATATTCAATGTATCCGCAGGGCAGACACCACCGTCCCGGATATATTGAATCTTTTCCACGCTTTCCCAATAATATTTCTCCCCGGTCATTGGCAATAAGCACTGCAATACACGGGTATGGATTTTTTATAATGAATATAACCGCAGGAAGTACATTTTTGCCGGAGATTCTCTCCTTCCATAAATTCTTCACACTTCGAGCCGCATTTTACGCAAAACATAATTCCCTCCTGAATCGCTTTTTAATAATATTGAATCGTTACCTGTTTTCCGAGACTTTCCATCGTCGCTTTTAACTGAATGACCAGATTTTTCCGGATGCTGATATCAAACATCGGATTCTCGTCATAATTCGCCTGATTATTCGCTTTTCCGACAAAAAGGTTCAGTTCCGTACATTCTTCCAATAACAGCCGGGCCAGTCTTGCACCGCCATTGCCGCCATCCAGCGCCTCGAAGAAATCACCGTCGATATCGCCCGTATCAAACCGTTTCAGCAGTTTGTAGGCATAGCTCATGGTCAGAACACCTTCCGTTACCAGATCCAGCCCCCGGATATTTGACGTCGGAGGCACCTCTTTGGTCCCATCGTCATTATTTGTCATGTCCCGTTTCAGGCAGGCCGCCGCAATATGGCTGGTTGTTCCGCCGCATACGACCTTTTTACCATCCATTCTCATGAAATCCCTCATCAGACGTTCATCGTCCGCTTTTTCTCCGGAGGACCGGTAAAAATATTGACAATCTGCCGTTCAATCACCCGGGTGACGGCCACCGTTGTATCATCTCCCGGCCGCTGCTGATACAAATCGTCACAGGCCTGACTGAGCAGCGCCGCAATCCGGGCGGCGGATTTGGTCTCCCTGACACATTTTAAGGTATATTCGGCCATACTTTAGGTCCAGCCAAAATTCAGCAGCTCGCCCACGCCGGCATAAATCGTTCCATCACTCATAAGAACAAAACAGTCGTCCGGCTGAACGCTGAAACGGTATTCCCGGATTTTACGGCCGCTGATTTCCCGGATATTTTCAGGAATTTTTACCAACTGTTTATTTCGCACGAAAATACATCCCGGATTGTCAAATTCCACCAGATAAGCATCCCCTGCTGTGAAAAATCTGAAGAATACTGAATGTCGAATAGGATACATTCCGGACCTTACATACCGGAAGGGTACTCGCAAGGGTCTCCACAGCTTCCTCTATCGGTTCCCCCTTTAAAAACATGGTCCCGAGTATTTTTGACGCCATCGTTGCCAGAATATTGGCTTTCACACCGCTTCCCATGCCGTCAGCCAGGATTACAATATCTGAATCTTCTGTTTTCAGGATTTCCACCTTATCGCCGCATAACTCTTCATCATGCTTGTTCAGGCTTTTCCATGCCACATCAATACTGACGTTCATTTCACACCTTTCCTTCCATGCTATTTTCTTTCATCTTCCAGTATGGAACGTTTGAGCTGATTCAGTGTCGCCTTCGTTTCTGCCGTTGTTTCACCGAGAAGTCCGGCGATTTCCTGGGCCACCATCATCTGTTTATCAATAACCATCTGGGCAGCCTCCACCGTCTTCATTTTCAACTGATACTGATGCTCCAGTTCCTTTTCCTCACTGGTAATATCCTGCATGATTACAAGAACAGAATCCTGACTGTCTATGTATACGGCTGACAGCAGCACCGTAATGCCGTAGGGGATCAGGTCCAGTTTTTCCGGTGAATGGCCGCATGATCCGCCAGAACCGATTCGAAAACATCCGCTTCCATATATTCAAAAATATACCGTCCGACCGCTTCAGATCTTGAAACGCCAAAAATTTCTTCGGCCCTCCGGTTAAACTCGGAAATTGTCAGATCCTGCTGAATCACGAAAATGCCGTTCGGCGTCTCATCCATAACGAGATTGGACATGGACCGGGCCTGTTCATAGGTATGCGGAAGACACATTTCCAGTTCCGCTTTTCCCTGGAATACCGCCACCGCTTTTTCCCGGCAGCTTGTATAACCGCAGGCGCCGCAGTCCAGCTCCTGATCCCGGTTATATTTTCCGACAGCCTTAAGAATTTCCTGAATCTGTGCTTCCGTCGGCATCCGGTCATTCTGTCTGCGGGAATAAAGGTCTTTGCCATCGGCACATCGACCGCTGATTTTTCGGTTTCCGCCGGCGCATCTTCAATCTGATCTTCGATCTGAAACCGGGCGCGATATCTCGAAAAGTCCATTTTTGAAGTCGCCGGCCCTTTGATACAGCCGCCCTCACACATATTCATCTCGATGAAACATCCGTGGATTTCTCCGGCTTCCATGGCCTCCAACAGCTCCCGGCAGTTTTCAATACCGTCTACAAAAAGTTTCCGATATTTTTCCGGCTTCTCTGAAACCATAACCGACTGGATAACGCCCCGGCTGATCGGATAAAGGCGGTTGATCTTCGGATTCGGATTGGCCATCGGCCGGGACTCACACTGTTCCAGGACAATCCCTTCCTCCTGCATCCATTCTTTCAGTTCGCCAAAATGGATGACCGCGTCAATGGCGCCTTCCGTCCGGTCGTCTTCTTCGGCTTCCTCTTTTTTTTTGCAATACACGGACCAAGAAATACAACTCTGGTATCGGCGCCGTAAATTTCTTTAATGAGCCGTCCATGGGCCACCATCGGCGATACGACCGGCGCCATAAACGGCACCAGCGACGGATAATATTTTTCAATCAGATCATTCACACTCGGACAACAGGTTGTAATCACATTGTCCATCTGCCCCGCTTCAAGAATCCGCGCATATTCCTCCGTGACAAGGGCTGCACCCTCCGCAGTTTCCCGCACGGCTGTAAATCCAAGGCGCATGAGCCCGTCCACGACCTGACCCGGCATTTTATAATCCATAATTCCCAGATAAGATGGCGCAATGGATACAACAACTTTCTGACCGGAACGAATATAGCTTTTCACCTGTTCCAGATCACTGACAAAGGTTTTCGCATTCTGAGGACAGACTTCCAGGCATTTACCGCAGAGGATACAATATTCCTTCATGATCTCTGCCTGTGCATTTTTTACCCGGATGGCCTTCACCGAACAGGAACGGACACATTTATAGCAATGCTTGCAGCTCGCCTTTTTGAAATCAATAATCTTCACAGAACCCCTCCTATTGTTAATAAAAAAAGAAGCCCCGCCCGCCGCCGCGGACAGGACTCCTATCTCATTTTAATTTCCGTTGATACTGCGTTTCACATACGTTGTATGAAGCACTTCATGGGCCTTATGGCTTCCCGGTTCTCCGAAATATTCACTGTAAACCTTCTTAATCGCAGGATTTTCATGAGATTTACGGATCGTCTTCGCCGCATCATTCGCATAGAGGACTTTGGCACGAAGGGCCTGAACATCCACCGTATTGCGGACAGGTCCGGATACCTGCGGCTGACCGCCGCCGTTTACGCAGCCGCCCGGGCATCCCATAATCTCAATGAAATGATAAACGGCTTCGCCGGATTTGACTTTTTCCAGAAGTTTTTCTTTGCATTGCCAAGGCCGGAGGCAACAGCAACCTTTACATCCATGCCTGCCACATTATAAGAAGCTTCTTTAATACCTTCCGTACCACGAACCTCTGTAAATTCCGGATTCTCAAGGGTTTCCCCGGTCAGTGTTTCCACTGCGGTACGCAGGGCAGCTTCCATAACGCCGCCGGTCGAACCGAAGATAACAGCGGCACCGGTGGATTCACCCAATGGGTCATCAAAGCCTTCATCCGGCAGATCATTAAACCGGATGCCCACACGTTTAATCATCCGCGCAAGCTCTCTGGTCGTCAGCGCATAATCCACATCCGGAACGCCTGCGGCGCTCTGATCCGGACGGCCGATCTCAAATTTCTTCGCCGTACACGGCATAATGCTGACGCTCACGATCTTCTTCGGATCAATTCCCATCTTTTTCTGCATAATACGTCTTTAAAACCGCGCCGAACATCTGCTGCGGGGACTTGCAGGACGAAAGATTTTCTGTCATATCCGGAAAATAATGTTCGCAGTATTTTATCCAGCCCGGTGAACAGGACGTAATGAGCGGAAGTACGCCGCCGTTCTGAACCCGGTCAAGGAATTCATGGGCTTCTTCCATGATCGTCAGATCCGCACTGAAATCGGTATCAAATACTTTATCAAAACCAAGTCTGCGCAGCGCTGCCGCCATCTTTCCTTCCACATCCGTACCAATCGGGTAACCGAATTCTTCGCCGAGACCCGCACGAACCGAAGGGCTGTCTGTAGAACAGACATATTTGTCCGGATTGGCAATCGCCTCCAGAACTTCGTCGATATAATCTTTTTTCACGCAGAGCGCCTGTCGGACAGACGGCGATACACTGACCGCAGGATACGCAGCTTGTTGCGCCGAGGCCCATATCAAAAGCAGAACCGATATATGTTTTAAATCCACGTTCATTGGCCCCGATACACCGATTCCCTGAACCTTTTCACAGACAGCCACACAGCGTCTGCAGAGGATACATTTGCTGTTGTCACGGATCATGTGCACAGCAGAATCATCAATTTCACATTCGAGCATTTCCCCGTCATACTTATGTTCATCGGTCACACCCAGGTCACGGCAGAGCTGCTGCAGCTCGCAGTTTCCGCTGCGGACGCAGGACAGACATTCTTTCTTATGGTTGGAAAGAAGAAGCTGCAATGTCTTTTTTCCGTGATTCCAGAACCTTTGGCGTGTTTGTCCACACTTCCATGCCTTCATTGATCGGATATACACAGGCAGTTACCAGGCTCCGTGCTCCCTTGACCTCGACCACGCACATACGGCATGCGCCGATTTCATTAATCTCTTTAAAATAGCATAACGTCGGTATTTCAATCTGCGCCAGTCTGGCAGCCTCAAGAATGGTAGAGCCGGCAGGAACAGTCACGTTTACGCCGTTAATTTTAATTGTAATATCTCCCATTTTTCTCGCCCTCCATTACTTTTTATAAATTGCACCAAAGCGGCATTTTTCCATACACGCGCCACACTTGATACATTTATCCTGATGAATCATATGCGGTTCTTTAACCTTGCCTTCAATCGCGCCTGCCGGACAGGTTCTTGCACACAGCGTACAGCCCTTACATTTATCCGCATCGATATGATAGGAAAGCAGCGCTTTACAGACACCTGCCGGACATTTTTGTCAACGACATGGGCTATATATTCATCTCTGAAATAACGGAGTGTCGATAATACCGGGTTCGGCGCTGTCTGTCCGAGACCGCAGAGCGCATTATCTTTAATATAGTAAGCCAGTTCTTCCAGACGATCCAGATCTTCCAGCGTTCCCTGACCATTGGTAATCTTTTCGAGAATCTCATACATACGCTTTGTACCGACACGGCACGGTGTACATTTACCACAGGATTCGTCCACGGTGAACTCGAGGAAGAACTTTGCGATATCGACCATGCAGGAATCCTCGTCCATGACGATGATGCCGCCGGAGCCCATCATGGAGCCGATGGCGATCAGGTTGTCATAGTCGATCGGGATATCAAAGTGCTCTGCCGGAATACATCCGCCGGACGGGCCGCCGGTCTGGGCTGCCTTAAATTTCTTGCCGTTCGGGATACCGCCGCCGATCTCTTCGACCACGGTACGCAGTGTGGTACCCATAGGGATTTCCACAAGACCTGTGTTATTAATTTTACCGCCGAGAGCGAATACCTTCGTTCCTTTGGATTTTTCGGTTCCCATAGACGCAAACCATTCAGCGCCGTTTAAAATGATCCGTGGAATATTCGCATAGGTTTCAACATTATTTAAAATAGTCGGACTTTCAAAAAGGCCTTTAACTGCCGGGAACGGCGGTCGGGGTCTCGGTTCACCGCGGTTTCCTTCAATGGATACCATCAGAGCCGTCTCTTCACCACAGACAAAGGCTCCGGCACCAAGACGCAGTTCAATATCAAAGTTAAAGCCGGTTCCAAAAATATCCTTGCCGAGAAGTCCGTATTCTCTGGCCTGATCAATGGCAATCTGCAGACGTTTGACCGCAATCGGATATTCGGCACGGACATAAATATATCCCTGGTCGGAGCCGATCGCATAACCGGCGATCGCCATGGCCTCGAGTACAACGTGGGGATCGCCTTCCAGAACGGAACGGTCCATGAAAGCGCCCGGGTCGCCCTCATCGGCATTACAGCAGACGTATTTCTGAACCTCTCCCCGATTGGAGGAGGCAAATTTCCATTTCAGTCCCGTCGGGAAACCGGCGCCGCCGCGGCCTCTGAGTCCGCTGTCCAGAATGATCTGAATGACTTCATCCGGTGTCATCCCGGTCAGCACCCGTCCCAGGGCTTCATAGCCGCCGGTACCGATATATTCATCGATGTTTTCAGGGTTGATAACACCGCAGTTTCGCAGTGCGATACGGTGCTGTTTTTTATAAAAGTCCGTTTCCGCAAGGGATTTAACGCCCTCATCGGTCAGTGTCTCATCATAAACAAGACGTTTGACCACACGGCCTTTAAGGAAATGTTCACTGACAATTTCAGGAATATCCTCTTCCTTCACCATGGAATAGAATATCGCATCCGGATAAACGACCATAATCGGTCCCAGGGCGCATAAGCCATGACATCCGGTCTGTACAACAGCGACTTCTTCTGTCAGTCCCTGTTTTTCAATTTCTTTTTTTAATGTGTCTAAAATCCGCTGGCTGCCGGAGGAAGTACATCCTGTTCCACCGCATACCAGAACATGGGTACGATACATAGATACAACCTCCTGACTATAATTTTGTTTCGTTTAACGTGTATTTTGACAGAACATGCCCCCGGACAATATGCTGTTCAAGCATTTCCAGCGCCTTCTCCGGGTTCATCTTCACATAAGTTACCTTTTCTTTGCCCGGCTCCAGCACTTCCACGATCGGTTCGTACTGGCAAAGTCCGATACAGCCGGTCTGTGTCACAACCACATTGCTCAGGCCTTTTTCTGCACTTCATCCGATAATGCGTTCAACACCGGTCTGGCTCCGCTGGCAATGCCGCAGGTCGCCATGCCGACAATAATCCGCGTCTGGCCTGCATCTTCGGAGCGGTAACCGATTTTTGCCCTGCATCTTCTCACGAATAGCTTTTAATTCTTCAAGCGATTTCATATTGCTACCTCCATATCACAGAATGGCTCCGCCATCCACTTCCAATTTATTCTCAGCCAAATATTCCTTCATGTACTGGGATACCTCCGGCGTATCCAACGGAATGCCGCCGAGAATCTCTTTCATCTCCCGCGTATCCAGAACAAACTCCCGGTCATCGTATCTGTAAAGATACCGGAAATCCGTTTCCGCATGACAGCGGATCAGCGTATAGACCGTACTGTTAATATCTCCCAGGGGCATCCGGTCGATATGATTCAGGACAAATACTGCCCGAACCTCGGTTCCGCCCCCTGCTTTCGATGTGATGCTGAAATCTCCGCCGGTACTCAGCGCCGCCAGTTTAAAAAAGGAATCCCAAGCCCCACCTTCCGGGTCTTCCGGGTCGTAAAGAAGGGATCTTCTACCCGTGCGAGCTGTTCCTCATCCATACCGCAGCCATCATCTTTAATCATCACATAAAGCCGGTTCGCCTTCGTATCAATTTCCACAGAGATTTCAACAAGTGAAGCCTGCGCCCGGGTTGAATTCTCTGCCACATCCAAAATATTTAATGAAATTTCCGTCATCATAATGTTTTATTCGTATTTCGCAAGAATGCCCTCGATATCGTCCACAGACAGCCGTCCGTAAACCTCATCGTTAATCATCATAACCGGCGCCAGGCCACAGGCTCCGATACACCGGCAGGCATCCAGAGAAAACTTTCCGTCCGGCGTACATTCGCCGCCGACAATTCCCCAGCAGTTCCATGAGTTTGTTATAAATATCTCCGGAACCTTTGACATAACATGCTGTACCGAGACAAACTGAAATCTGATAACGTCCTTTTGGATTTAATGCAAACTGTGAATAAAAAGTTGCAACACCGTAAATTTTTTTCCAGAGGCACATGCAGCTCATCGGAAATCATCGTCTGAACTTCAATCGGCAGATACCCGTAAATCTCCTGGGCTTTCTGCATGATTGGCATCAGGGCACCCTTTTCCCCTTCAAGTTCATGAATGGCCGAAAGCAGCGCTGCCTTCTGTTCCTCTGTTCCTTTAAATGGAACACTTTGTTTCTTTGAATCCAAATCAATCACCCCTTAACTAGAATCTGGTACTTTATTATATCACCATTTTTTACAAACTTCTATATTATTTACTTGTTTTTATGTTCAATTTTACTAATTCTATGATATACTTATAAACAAATGATATTTTTTGAGTCAGGAGGATAGATATGACTGTTCAATCCATAAAAAATTACTGCAAGCCGATATTCTCACCGGCGATGAATGTCTCAACCGGGAGGTTTTTACCGCCTGTGGTTCAGACATGATGAGCGATGTTCTGGCCCACGTAGACGATCAGACCGTACTTATTACCGGTCTGTGCAACCCACAGGTACTCCGCACTGCAGAGATGATGGATATTGTCTGTGTCATCATGGTCCGGGGAAAAAAGCCGGATCCGGCGATGATCGAGATGGCCATAGACCGGAATATCTGTCTGCTCACGACGCCTCTGCCGATGTTTACATCCTGCGGACTTCTCTTTGAAGCCGGACTGCGAGGAGGTGATCAGGTTGGAAAATAGTATCATGACCCTGAAATACACCGTCTCTCCAACGGATTTTACCCGCGCCGGAGAGGCCAGCAGCGATGTCAAAAACAAATTAAAAAACTGAATGTTCCTCCTGAAATTGTCCGTAAAGTGGCCATTGCCATGTATGAAGGCGAAATTAATATGGTCATCCACGCCAACGGCGGTGAAATCACCGTGGATATTACGCCGGAATGTATTATCATGCAGCTCCAGGATATCGGTCCGGGCATTGCCGATATCGATAAAGCCATGCAGGCCGGATATTCCACAGCTCCGGATCAGGTCCGTTCTCTCGGATTCGGCGCGGGCATGGGCCTCCCGAATATGAAAAAAAATTCGGACACCATGGATATCCAGACGGTTCTCGGACAGGGGACCACGGTCACCATGACTGTAAATATGCCTGAATAGATAAAACCGACGAAAGGATGGTGTGTTTATGGAAGATAATAAATTCTTTCACTCCGTCTATTTAAATAAAGATTTGTGTAACGGCTGTATCAACTGCATCAAGCGCTGCCCGACCCAGGCGATCCGGGTACGCAAAGGCCGTGCCGTGATCACCAGCCAGTACTGTATTGACTGCGGCGAATGTATCCGCATATGCAATCACCATGCCAAACGCAGCCACTATGACTGCCCGGACATTCTCGAAATTATAAATATACGGTGGCCCTTCCGGCCCCTTCCCTCTACAGCCAGTTCAACAACCTCGATGATATTAACATTGTACTGACCGCCCTGATCCATATGGGCTTCAGCGATGTCTATGAGGTGGCCGCGGCCGCGGAAATTGTCTCGGAGGCCTCCCGGAAATACATCGAAGAACATCAGGACCAGTGGCCGATCATAAGCACAGCCTGCCCTTCGGTGGTCCGGCTGATCCGTGTCCGTTTCCCGAACCTGATCGACCACCTTCTTCCGATCAATCCGCCGGTGGAAGTGGCGGCACGGCTGGCACGTAAATATGCTATGCAGAAAACCGGACTTTCATCCGAAGATATTGGCATTATTTTCATTTCACCGTGTCCGTCCAAGGTAACCTACGCCAAATCACCGATCGGCGTGGCCAAAAGCGATATTGACGGTGTTCTGGCGATTAAAGACATCTACCCGATGCTCCTTCCGCTGATGCGGACGGCCAAAGCCGCACCGATGGATCTGGCCCGTGCCGGACGGATTGGCGTCGGTTGGGGCAGCAACGGCGGCGAAGCTGCGGGAATTATTACCGACAGTTATCTGGCTGCCGACGGCATTGAAAATGTTATCCGTGTTCTTGAGGACATGGAAGATGAAAAAATTCACCAATCTGTCCTTTATCGAGCTGAACGCCTGTGACGGCGGCTGCGTTGGCGGCGTCCTTACGGTGGAAAACCCGTATGTCGCCCAGGCAAAGCTGAAAAAACTGAACCGTTATCTGCCGGTTTCTGTCACCCATTCCCCACCGGACCTTTCCGACGAGGAACTCAACTGGTCTGAAGAAGTCGAATATCTGCCGGTTTACCGCCTCGGCTCCTCCATGAAGGAAAGCCTGATGATGATGAACCGGGTCGAACGGCTCTGCCAGAAATTCCAGGACTGGACTGCGGTTCCTGCGGTGCTCCGACCTGTAAGGCGCTGGCAGAGGATATTGTCCGCGGCAAGGCTAACAACCGACTGTATCCATATTTTAAAGGATCATATTCATTCCCTGACCTCCAGCGTCAACTCTCTGGTGAACAGCGCTCCGGCCAATGAAGTGAATGGAAATGATTACAGGTACATATTTAAACAATATCTGCGAAAAAGTTCTTTCCGATATGTCCATGCTGGACGCAACGCTGAACCCTTCAAAAGATGATGATATCGACGAGGAGGAGTGAAAATGACAGTTAAAGATTTAATCGCTCTGAATCTCTTCGAGCTGAAAAATGCCGGAGATGATGCGGATATGGAACGTGAAATCACCCGGGCTTTCTGCTGCGACCTTTTAAGTGTTGCCATGGGAAAAGCGCCTGCCGGTTGTGCCTGGGTTACGGTCATGGCAAATATAAACACTCTCGCCGTGGCTTCCTGGCCGATGCCGCCTGTGTCATTCTGGCGGAAGACGCTCAGATTGACGAAGTAACGCTGCAAAAAAAGCGGCCCAGCAGGGAATTACGCTGTTTTCTTTGAAGCCGCATTGAGTATTTATCAGAAGTTAAAACCGTGATGCATCTGACTTATGACCTTCACATTCATTCCTGCCTCTCCCCTGCGGAGATAAGGACATGACTCCGGCTAATATTACCGGCATGGCCGCCGTCAAGGGTCTGGATGTGATTGCCGTCACCGACCATAATTCCTGCAAAAACTGCGGCCCCGTCCTTGCAATGGCCCGTGAATACGGAATTACTGCGATTCCGGGGATGGAACTGTGTACCGAAGAGGAAGTTCACGTTGTCTGCCTCTTCCCTGATTTATATGCAGCCATGGATTTCGACAGCTACGTCTATTCAAAAAAAAATGCTTCAGATTCCGAATCGCGAAAAGATTTTCGGAGAACAGCTTCTCTATAATGAAAATGATACGGTCATCGGCAAAGAGCCAAACCTGCTCATCTGTAATACGGCCATTCGTTTTGATGAAGTTTTTGATCTGACAGCGGAACGTGGCGGCCTGATGATTCCCGCTCATATTGATAAAACAGCCAACAGCCTTATTGCAAATCTCGGATTTGTTCCGCCGGACAGCCGTTTTACCTGCGCCGAATTCAAGGACATGGCCCGTCTTCCTGAGCTCCGGGGTAAAAATCCTTACCTGAATCACTGCCATATTCTCAGCAATTCCGATGCCCAT
>VOFD01001510.1_pt1 | contig 40668 bp, 50 predicted proteins | sample 5384101 | NCBI WGS metagenome assembly VOFD01 (sample SAMN12384723, study PRJNA508395) | human gut metagenome | isolation source: healthy gut C | host: Homo sapiens
TCCTTGCTGATGATGCAGCCGTTCTCCACGGCCAACAGCGGGAACTTGCTTTCCAGCGTGGTTGTTTTCATTACGTTTTTCATGCTTTTCTGTTTTTAATGGTTGGAGAAAACAACCGGAGGAACTTTCTCCGGCTGATGATGTAGCGGGGATGGCTGCGCAGCGCATGGAGTTTCATAAGGCCCCATTCACCGTATTTCGAGTTCATCCAGAAAGTGACCCAGACCAGCACCGATGCGGAAACGACCCCGAAACCGATGCAGACCCACTGGTCGATACCTGCCATATACATGACAACGAAGATTACGAACAACGCGAGCAATCCTCCTGCAAAGATGAACAGGTACTGGCTCTTGAGTCCCTTGAACTCCGGGCTGCGCCCGATCCCCTTGTTGACATTGAATTCCGCCATATTACAGGAAGAATGAGCGTAAGATGGTGGCGGCGACAATCAGGAAGATACACGCACCGAACCAGCTGGCGGCAGTCTTTGAGGTGTCCGGATCGCCTGATGAGAACTTGGAATAGACCTTCACGCCTCCGATAAGGCCGATAACGGCACCGATGGCGTAAATCAGCTTGGTGCCGGGATCGAAATACGAAGTGACCATGTTGGTAGCTTCCGTAATTCCACCGATACCGTTGCCCTGGGCGAATGCCCCCATTGAAACCAGCAGCGTCATGGCTGCCAAAAAGAATCTTTTTTTCATGTGTCGAAACTTTTAATTAGTGAGAAAAAAAATCATTTCGACTGCGAATATATAGCACTTAATTTATTGATTTACAAACTGTACGATATGTGACACCGTATGACATCACGTTACATCGGCAAGGGATTATTTATATAAATTGATGTGTTTATCAACTTGTAAACAACAGCCATATTATTTATCAATATTCCACATGAAATGAGCTAATCAATGATAGAAAAAGACTACCTTTGTATTCTCTCAATTACCAAAATCAAATAATATGTGTATAAAAAAAGACCTTTCGTCAACTTTTGACTTTATCAGCAATTTTCAGCAAAATATAAAATTATCCAGATTACCGTTTACAGATAGAAATGCGCAATTATCAATCAATGATAGAGAATTGCGTCTTGATTTTCAGCTAACAACTGAAGAAGCCCTTAAAGACTATTCTTTGGGAATTTTAAATCAATTTTACGTTATAAATAATAATGGGGAAAAATATGTAGTTCCAGACCAAAATGGTGTATTAAATGGCACTCTAAACTTAGGTGGCTCAAACACAGAATTACAGAATTATCACATTCGTATTTCTCAATTGATGAATGAAAAATGGAATGAAAAAGAGGTATATTACTATAGATTTATATTGCCAATCGAAAAAGATTTTTGGATTAGAGATATAAATACGCTTGCTTATTATACAGGTAAAAATGGTATTTAGGTTTAATACCAATTAAATTTCCAGAAGGTGAAATTCAGATGTATCCTGTACATATAGGAGAACAAATATATCTCGCTATTGAATCAGAAATGAAATGTACTTATGAAATGATGCAAAGGTACATTTATTCAATCTCTTTATCATTGGGGTTAGTTACATCTACTGTTCCTTTTGATTACGCATATATAATTGCAACGGGAACTGAGAACTTTACAAACGATTTAATATGCGGATTCACACAAATGAGACCAACTATTAAAGGACAATACCAATTTTTTACGACAAATATGTATTCTATTGAAGATTGTTTGAAAAGGAATCATGCTGATTATGCAATAAAAAACAATTATATGATGGCAAAACATTTAAAGCTCATTTACAGAATTGGATACAAATTGATGAATTTGAAAAAATAGTTCTAATGTTGTATGGAAATGAAGATTTAGCAAGAGCGACTCTGATTTTGTTAGAATCATCCACTATGTCATTAGACTATCAAGGAGCAATGTGTGCTGTCGCACTTGAAACCATTTGTACAGCACTAGAAGATTCTAAAGATAAATTCTATTTGAGTAATGATATCTGGAAAACAAATGTAAAAACTCCTTTTTGAAGAATTAATCAATAGCCTTCGCAAAGAAGGAATAATCACAGAAGATCATGCGGTAAATATGAGGAACAAACTAAACTCTTTTAATACAGCATCAAATAAAGATAAGCTCTCTTTGCCATTTTCTCAAAGAAAATATACACTTTCAAAACAAGAAAAGGTGTAATTGATAGCAGAAATAGATTTCTTCATGGTCATATTCTTGGTCATTGCTTCGAAGAATCTTATCAGGAAATAATGTACGCAAGTCTTGAATTACAAAAACTATGTGCATTGCTGTTATTTCGAGAAAGTGGATTTTATGGTTTGATCGTGAATAATGCTGTGTTGATGGGTCTTAAAAAGCCATCTCTGCAGAAGAACCAGTTTTAATTTAAGTCCAGAGTAAATTTATGACAAAGCATTTATATATAATTGGTAATGGTTTTGATCTTCATCATGGGAGTTCATACAAAAATTTTCAGAATGGATGCATTAATAGTTCATGACAAAAATTTTCAAGAATGGATGCATGAGAATAATCCTGATGTAATTGAAAAAGTTGATGAGATATACGGTTTTTGTGATGAAGAATGGTGGTCAGACTTTGAAAAATCAATTAGCCTCTTTGGATGCTATTAGATATAGCAGTGAAATTGCAAATGAAAATCGACCAGATTTAACTTCATGACCATTGTGATGGAATGTGGACTGATGCTCAAATTGAAGTTGAAAAATCAACTAGAAGAATTATATTCTGAACTTAGAAACTTGTTTTCGTGAATGGATAATGAATTTAAATCCTCCTTTAGAATCAAAGAAAGTCAAATTGATAATCCAAGATTCTATATTCATAAATTTCAATTATACTAAAACATTGGAAAACTTATACGGAATCAATCAATCTAATATCCTTCATATCCATGGATGAATTGCAAAAAAGAAATTAACTATGAAAAATTTTTAATTCTGCTAAAATACGAACTGAACCAATTTTAAGGAAGAAAAAGAACGAATTCATCAATTTTCCTAAATTGGAAAACATAATTGATAAATACAACTGAAAATACCATTCTACTCTTTTAATCATTGACATGCCTTCTGAAAAAATATGACAATCTTAAACATATAATTAAAGTGGACTATCAAATATAGAAAACTACGGGATTTTTCTCGTAGTTTTTTTATTTATATATTAACTTTGTAAAAAGGATATTTTATGGACATTCTGAAAGAATTTTTAAGTAAAGAGTTTCTGTCCCAGTTTAAGACTGGCGAAGATGTTACTGCTTTCATGAAAGAGCTTCATACTCGTGTTTATGAACAAATGCTGGAAGCAGAGATGGATAACCATTTAGGTTATGAGAAACACTCCAATCAAGGAGATCATAGTGGCAACTCCCGCAATGGTAGTTATAGCAAGCAGATTCAAACAGAGATGGATGAATCTGTTATTTAGGTTCCCTGTGATAGGAAAGGTGAATTTGAACCTGTTGTCGTTCCCAAGCATCAATCCCGTGGTTTATCTATTGAGCGTCTTGTCATCTCTCTTTATGCCAAAGGTATGAGCGTCGCTGATATTGAGTCGGAAATGCAGGAAATATACGGTATTAACCTCTCTACCTCCGCTATCTCCATTATCACCAATAAAGTTAGCCAGGCTGCAACAGAGTGGCAAAATCGTCCTTTGGACAGTTTATATATGATTGTCTGGATGGATGGCATCGTATTCAAAGTCAGAGAAAACGGCAAAGTGATCAACAAGACTGTTTACCTATGTGTAGGTCTGAATAAGGAAGGCTTGAAAGAAGTATTGGGTATGTGGATTGGCAAAAATGAGAGTGCCGCTTTCTGGATGGGCGTTTTAACAGATCTCAAAGCCCGTGGTGTAGAAGATATTCTGATTACAGTTACTGATAACCTGAATGGATTTACGGAAACCATCAAGAGTGTATTTCCTGCCTCTACTACTCAAATATGTGTGGTACACCAAATTAGAAACTCTTGTCGCTATGTCGTCTGGAAAGAAAAAAAAGGAATTCACTGCCGATTTAAAGAACATCTATAATGCACCTACTAAAGAAGCAGCTGAGATGGAGTTGGATAACTTTGAGCAAAAATGGAGTGCTAAATATCCATATGCGATACGCTCATGGAGAAATAATTGGGAAGAACTGACCGTATTCTTTGATTTCCCCGTCGAGATTAGAAAGATTATCTATACCACTAATCTTATTGAAAATCTGAATGGGAAAATTAGAAAGTACACCAAAAATAAGCTATCATTTCCAAATGATGATGTTGTGCGATCCACGTTTCAGCCTTGTCCAGTCTTGCCCTATACCGGGCTTTCCTTGCTTTTTTCCACCATCCGTTTTTACGTGATTTCCATAACCGGATACGTGCAATACGCATATGACGAAGCTGACTATCCCAAAAATTATAAACTTTCGGACTGAAAATGAACATCCATACCTTATATAATATGTAAGTTGCCGACACGGCTTTTACTGAAAAATAAATTAATGTTGTTTCCATGACTATTGAATTTTAGGGGTGAAAAACGGTCTTTATACATTCGGGTGATTTCCTCGATGTTGAGTTCTATATGCTCGGCGATGATGTTACTGATATAGCTCGCAATACTTACTTCGGGAGCTATCACATGGAGATAATTCTTTATCTCGTCGTACAGTTTGCGGTTCAGGTACACCTGGATACGTCCGGGCATGGGGGTATTCACCAGATACTTCTGACGAAAGTTACTGTCACATTCGGGCATATTGCAAGGTTTGGGATTTCGGGCAGTTTCTTTTTCCGTATCCTGCCTTTCATTGTTTTTCTCTTCCGGAACCTCAACCACTATGATATCCTCGTTCTCGATGGCATCAGGAATGTCACCGACCATATACCCCCTGATTTTTTCTTCATTTACCTTTACTATATTCTTTGCCATACCTCAATTACAGGTTAAATTTTACAATCAGTTCATTTGCCAATTCCTGCAATCCGCTGCCTTTAAGTTGTCCTGCCGGCGGTGGAAGGAGCGAGCAGCGGAAATAGGTACGTGTCCGGGATGAGAGTTCCTTGTCATAGCGACAGAGATCGGGAATCATTGAATCCAGAATTTTCAACCCCTGTTGTTTCTTCATCAGTGCCATATAGTTGTCAAGCACTTCAGTATTGCTTCTTTTTCTTTACTTTGGTCCAGAACAGCAACACGTCTTTCAAAGGAATATTCTTCCGGTTTTCCAAAAACTTCATGACGCTTTTGGCAAAGACAAAACTGCTGTCCATAACGAAATTGTCAGCGGCAATGGGGGTCAATACATAATCCACATTGAAAATGGCCTGCAACACACCGGATATGTCCATAGACCCTGGCAAATCTATGAAAACGATATCAAAATCTGCTTTTGCCGCCAACTCTCCGGCCACCTGGCGTGCATTCTCCGGCTTTGCCTGCCTGATAGGATAAATCCTGCATCCCCTAAGCCTCTGCTCTTCCAACAGCACCATGTACTTCTTGTTCTTCTCCACCATCTCCATGTCCCGTTCCCTCAGATTGAACAGGCTACGCTGGGTGGAGTCACAATCAACGATGGCCACATTCTTGCCCATCGAATAATTCAGGAGACTGGCAAGTGTTACCAACATTGTACTTTTGCCGACCCCACCTTTCTGGTTGCTGACTGCAACGAATAACGGATTCTTCTTCATAACTGAACTTTTTAATGGTTTATTACACTATTGTTTTACTTGTCTGTTGTTTGCTTTGTGACAAGGTTTGTTAGTGATATGGTTACTTTGTGCTCACCAACCGGCAAACCGACCAACCGATAGTTATCTGCCCTAACAAAGCAAGTAAACAATCACTGCCCGCCTGTTGCAACAAGTGTTTTCGCTAACGGGTAATACAACGGACAGCCACTTGATTATTGGTTTGTTTTACCGTTCACGCTGCAAAAAAAAGGGTATTTTTTCATACCTGCACTATGTTTTTAAGGGAGGTGACGACCTGTGTCATCATTGTCATCACGTTACATATAACCCGCTATTTTACAACAGGATAAACCGCCATAACTTTGCACCGACAACGGAACGGATACCGCTGCGGAGGATTCCCGAAGCCGAAGAATGAGGCTAAAGGTCAAAACTTAATTTGACGAAGGAAAATTCGTGAACAAGCGAACATAGCAAGTTGTGTTTTGGGCAGCCCGAAATGATTCGGGCATCCCAAAAACAAACTTGCCACTCGCCTGAAGGCTCGGGAGGATTTCCTCCAAAGTCGGAAATCCATGACGGAAGATCAGTAACAGAAAAACTCAATGCGTATGGAAGAAAACAAAAAGAAGAAAAACAGAAGCACGGGCAGAAAGCCGAAAACTGACCCGGCAGTTTACCGTTACGGTATCAAACTGACCTCGGAAGAGAATGGGAATTTTGAGCTTCTGTTTGAAAAATCAGGCATGAGACAGCGGGCAAGATTCATCAAGGCCATGATTTTCGGACGAGAAATGAAGGTCGTCAGAATCGACAAGGCTGCGATGGATTACTACATCAGACTGACAAATTTTTATCACCAGTTCCAGGCTATCGGTAACAACTACAACCAGACGGTAAGAGCTGTCAAGTCCAATTTCGGTGAAAAACGGGCATTCGCCTTGCTCCGTAATCTGGAGAAGACCACCATCGATCTGGTGGTGCTGAGCAAAGAGAATTATCATGCTTACCCGGGAGTTTGAGGAGGAATACCTGATAAAAAGGAATAAGGAGGAACAGCAGAATGGTGGCTAAAATCAACAGAGGTGTATCGCTTTACGGAGCGGTCATCTACAACCAACGGAAAGTGGACGAGTCCACCGCCCGTATCATCACGGGCAACCGTATGATTACCGATATCACCGGAAATCCCCATAATGTTATGCAGCAGACACTATTGGCTTTCGACAGCTACCTTGCCGCCAACAAGAACACGGAGAAGCCGGTACTGCATATCTCCCTGAACCCATCGGCGGACGACCGCCTAACAGACGGGCAGTTTGCGGAACTGGCATGTGAATACATGCATAGGATGGGCTACGGCGACCAGCCCCTACATCGTCTATCTGCACGAGGATATCGAGCGTCGTCATGTCCATATCGTCTCTACCTGTGTGAAGGAAAACGGTGAAGAAAATAAGTGACGCTTACGAGTGGAACCGCTCGATGAAAGCCTGCCGGGAACTGGAACGGAAGTTCGGACTGAAGCAGGTAGAAGACAAACGGAAGGAATTGCTTGAGCCGTACCTCAAAAAAGCGGACTACCAAAACGGTGACGTGAAGAAGCAGGTTTCCAACATCGTAAAGAGCATGTTCGGCACTTACCGTTTCCAATCTTTCGAAGAGTACAGCGCATTGCTCTCCTGTTTCAATATAGAGGCAAAGCTGGTCAGGTGGGGCGATTTCGAGGGACTGACCCTATAACGGCATCGTCTATACCATGACGGATGACACGGGCAAACCGCTATGTACGCCCATCAAGTCCTCCCTTATCGGGAAACGCTACGGGTATGAGAGATTGGAAAAACGCATCGGTTACAACATTCGCGAGTATAAGGCAAAAAAATGGCAGCCGAAGATTCGGAACGAAGTGGCTCTTGCCATGCACGGTTGCCGTGGCGACTGGGAAACATTTGTCCGTCTGCTTGCCGGAAAAGGTATAGACGCGGTATTCCGTGAGAACAATGAAGGACGCATCTATGGTGCGACTTTCATCGACCACAGAACAGGGAGGCCTATAACGGTTCACGGCTCGGCAAGGAGTTCTCGGCAAACGCCTTTGAACGGCTCTTTAATAATCCGGACAACATCCCGGATCTGGATGCCCCATGCCGAACCCCGGTCTGCAAAGCGGATTCTCCTCTGATATGGAAAGTGCCATCGAACAGGCTTTCGGAATATTCAACATGGAAGTGAACGGTCCAGACCCGCAGGAAGAGGCACTTGCCCGAAGGCTGCAACGTCAAAAAGAAGAAGAAACGCCGTTCCCGCGGAATTTCCTAATTACCGAATTTATCAACATTAAAAATCAGTTTATCATGCAACAGGAAGATGATTTGAGAGGACTCGCCAAAGTCATGGAGTTCATGCGTGCCATTTCCATCGTGTTTATTGTCATCCACGTCTACTGGTTCTGCTACCGGTCATTCGTGGACATGGGTATCAATATAGGCGTGGTTGACAGGATACTGCTTAATTTCCAGCGGACGGCGGGGCTGTTCTGCAACCTGCTTGTAACGAAAGTGTTTGCCGTCATATTCCTTGCACTCTCGTGTCTGGGTACAAAAGGTGTGAAGAATGAAAAGATGACATGGAACAGGATATATGCCGCTTTCCTTTCGGGGATGGTGCTGTTTTTCATGAACTGGTGGATGCTCGACCTGCCGTTCACCCCGACAGCCAATGCCGTCATATATACGGTAACGCTTACCGCAGGATATATCCTTCTCTTGATGTCGGGGTATGGATAAGCCGTATGTTGAAAACAACCTTATGGAGGACGTGTTCAACACCGCCAACGAAAGTTTCATGCAGGAAACACGCTTGATGGAGAACAAGTATTCCGTCAACCTGCCGACCAAGTTCGTGTATCAGGGCAAGGAATGGGACGGATGGATAAACATCGTCAACCCTTTCCGTGCTTCCATCGTGTTTGGAACGCCCGGTTCGGGAAAGAGTTACGCAGTGGTGAATAATTTTATCAAACAGCAGATTTCCAAAGGTTTCGCTTTTGTATCTGTATGATTACAAATTTGACGACCTTTCCGTAATAGCCTATAACGAACTGCTGAAGAACACGGATAAATACAAGGTCAAACCGGAGTTCTATGTCATCAATTTCGATGATCCCTCATGCAGTCACCGGTGCAATCCCCTCAATCCCAAGTTCATGGTGGATATCAGTGATGCCTACGAATCCGCCTATACCATTCTCCTTGAATTTGAACAAGACCTGGATACAGAAACAGGGTGACTTTTTCGTGGAGGCCCCGATTATCCTGCTTGCTGCGATTATCTGGTACTTGCGGATTTTCAAGGACGGCAAGTATTGTACCTTTCCCTCATGCGATAGAATTTCTTAAACAAACCGTATGCTGATATTTTCACGATTTGACCTCGTATCCCGTCACTGGAAAACTACCTTTCCCCTTTATGGACGCATGGCAAGGAGGAGCTCAAGATCAGCTCCAGGGCCAGATAGCAAGTGCGAAAATCCCGCTTATCGAGGATGATTTCGCCGCAGCTTTACTGGGTCATGACAGGCGATGACTTCACATTGATTTGAATAATCCTGAACATCCGAAAATCCTATGCGTGGGAAATAATCCGGACAGACAGAATATCTATTCGGCCGCGTTGGGACTATACAACTCCCGTATCGTGAAATTAGTAAACAAGAAGGGACAACTCAAAAGTTCTATCATTATTGACGAATTGCCCACGATATACTTTCGCGGCATCGACAACCTGATCGCCACAGCACGAAGCAACAAGTGGCCGTGTGTCTCGGTTTCCAGGATTTCTCGCAACTCGAACGCGACTACGGCGACAAGGAGTCCAAAGTTATCCAGAACACGGTGGGAAATATATTCAGCGGACAGGTGGTCGGAGAAACGGCAAAATCACTGTCGGAACGGTTTGGTAAAATACTCCAGCAGCGACAATCCATATCTATTAACCGTCAGGACACATCCACTTCCATTAACACGCAGTTGGATTCGCTGATACCTGCATCCAAAATTGCCAATCTCTCGCAGGGTACATTCGTTGGCAGCGTGGCAGACAACTTCGGGGAAGAAATTGACCAGAAGATTTTCCATGCACGGATTATTGTCGATAGCGAGAAGGTGGCGGCGGAAACAAAAGCCTACAAGAAGATTCCTGTCATCAACGAGTTCAAGGATGAGAATGGCAACGACATCATGCAGCAACAGATAGACCGCAACTATTCCCGGATAAAGGCGGACGTGGTGCAGATAATTGAAAATGAAATGCAACGCATCAAGACCGATCCTGATTTGAAGCACCTGATACCCAAAGAAGACAGCGACAGGAAGGAGGAATAGGATACCGCTTTTTTATTTCCGCCTGCAAAGTTCGTCCCGTGCCTGATGGATTGGGCAAGGCCGGGCCCTCACGGGTTTCCGCAAAATCTTCCGCGCTGCGCTTGCGGTATTTTTTCCGGAAAGCCTTGCACAATCCGGCACGGGACAGATAGGCAGGCAAGAAATAAAATAATGTTTAACTCAAAAATAAAAAGGTATGAGCAGAAGTAACTTCACCCCGATGAAAAGGTTCCACGAAATCATTGGACGTTATGGTCTGAGGCTGATGGAAGTCGGGACAAACCATTTGAGAGTATTCTCCGAAGGTCGGAAACTTTTCGACTACTATCCGTTGAGGATGAAACTCTTCGATTACCGGCAGTGGAAACAGCTTACCTATCCCTCGCTGATTGACGGAACGGACAAGTGGGAAACAGAGCTCGACGACATTATCAAAGAGCTTATGGTATCACAGCAATAAACAGCAGGATTATGAATGGCAATAACAGCAAGACGCTCATTTGGGACAACATTCCCGAATGGGCGATTTTTTCATTGGAGTACGGCACCCGGGAGGAACTGTTCCTGTCTGATGAGGACAAGAAAATGATAACCAAGTTCATCGCCGAAAACTTTCCGAACGGCTACACCATGTCGGTGGATTGGGAGTCATACAAGGAATTTGACACCAATCCCGCTTTCGGGAAAGCATGTAAGACCTACAAGGTCACTTTCATAACGGAATCATAACTAAAAATCAAATGAGTATGGCAGATAACAGAAAACATACAAGAGTAGTGAATATCCGTAAGGAGGCATACGATGTATATCGGTCGTGCCGGTAAAAAGGGCAAGACGGGTATTTCGGCAATCCGTTCAGGCTGAAGCAGGACATGGACCGGGGCGGGACACTGGCCGGATTCCGCGAATATTTTTACAGGCGGCTGGCGAACGATGCGGAATACAGGCGCAGGGTTCATGAGTTGCAGGGAAAGACTCTGGGATGCTTCTGTAAACCGCATCCGTGTCATGGGGATATTATCAAGGAATACCTTGACAGGATGGCCGGGCGTGGCGAAGACATAGAGATCGGTACAATTTTCTACAAAGGCAAGGCATACCCGTCGCGTGAGATTACGACCGGCATGGAAACCTATACGATATCGGTGGAGGAGCTGGGACATGAACTGGAAAATGACATGCGAAACCTTTTGGACGAAGCTGTCGAACAGGACGAGAATATCCGTTACTATTGTACCAACGAAGAATTATGCACGTTTCCCGATAGGGAAATGGATAAGATTATATACGGATAGACAACAGACTGATATGGAAACACCTATTAAGGTAGTGTTCAGACGGTTCAAGGAAGGCGGGGTAATTGCTCTTTCCATATATACCTTTCCGAAAATATATACCATGCGGGACAGCATGAAAGCGCGACCGATTACAAGGGAATCATCTCGGGACACTGCCGCGACGGAAAAAGAATACAGGAGCCTGCTGGTAGAACTGAAATCCATCGGATACGGCAATCTCTGCATGTATTGGAACGGGCTCATGCAAGACAGAAGTTTTTCTTATAATTCTACTAAACAGACCGGATGAATCTTTTGCCGTAGTCATGGAACCGTTCCACGGATGGAGCATACATATGTAAAAAGTAAGACCATAAAAAGCACCATCTTTGCTTATTTGAGTGAGTAAAAATGGTGCTAATATCAACCCGCTATAATTCACCAAACATTATATCCATATCTCGTTTCAAAACTTTATCTTCAAAAATTCGCTAATATTTTATCTTTTACAATAATATGATTGATAAGATGTAACACAGTTATTATTGTTTGACAAATATTTACAAAGTTCTTCTGACAAACCTTTATCAGCAAAACGAACCCTCATCTTATTGCGTAACATACTATTCCAAACTTTATTTTTATACTGAGAATATGAAAGTCTGTCAAATAATGTAAGCATTGACCATTCACTACTTTCCAAAGGTAGCATAAATTCCGTTCAGAAGTCTGGATTCCTCTTTAAATTCATTCCACTCTTCTTTGCATTTATAACGTAAATCATGTTCAACTTCGTGCCAACCTTCCGATAAAATAGTTCTGATTTGAACTTCATAAGTGTTATCAATTAAATCTTCATAACCAGTTTCTTTTATTGCCGCTTTCATATCTTGCTGAAGATTATTTGGAACACGCATAATTAAATTTAGTCTTTTGGGACAGAATTTATCAACTTCGGCTTCATCAACAGATTCACTGTCAAAATTGGACTGACTTTTTAGATAGTTGTGAACAAGTTCTACATCATCTGTAAAATACAAAGTAATACGGAGAGCCAATAAATCTTGCATCTTCTTGTTGGCTTTACGATATTCTTCAGATTTTTTTCCCAAGTTTATTTTTAATAGACATTTCTGACTTAGTACGATAAAACACATGGTACATTACGCCACATTTGTTCAAGACAGCCTCCAAATCTGTAACTATATCCCTCAAAACTTTATTTCCTGCACTCATACTTGTATGTTCTTATGATAATATGCAATACCTGATTTTGAAATGTGCGAATTATTCCCGTCAATCAGAATCATTCCTTTTTTTTCTTTAATAATTCAAAAGTTGCAAAAACGACATCCAAATTCTTTTCTCCAAATTCTTTTCTAAGGGTAGAGATATACCTCATTTTGGGAGATTTTCCATCAACTTTAAAATACTTGCTAAGTATTTCAATCTCTAGATCTATATCTTCTTGTTTCTGCAAAACAGAAGATGTCGTAACTTTTACCAAAGAAGATATAAAGCCAGTGTTATAGTCATCGCATCCATAACAATGAATATTGTTAGAACCAGAAGACAAATCACTATTCACATCACAATCAATAAATTTGCATCCTGTAAATGTAACATTATAAAAAGCGTTTACATCAAAAGTGCATCTCTCAAAAACAGAATCGACAAACGAAGTTTCTACAAACTTACATTCTTCACTAAGGATATTAATATCTTCAAAATGGAAAGAATTCAATCCTGCATATTTATAATTACCTGTTACTTTCTTTAAAAATGCAATCTGTGGTAACAATCAAATACAAAGACATTTTATCTTTTATAACAGAAAACTTATCCCATAATTTTAATTTATCATCATTGGAAGAATATTTGTATGCGTAAATTGCCAGTTCGATTAGATGCTCAGGTATAGGGTTAAGTTTTTGCAAAAATGTGACAGGTTCTTTCTGAATTGATTTTCCGAGCAAATACCCAAAAATAAATTCATTGATAAAAGTTATAAAATCTTTATTCCCTGTTCTATCTAATAGGGCATGATTTGTAAGTGTGTCAGCAAGTTCATCCAAAGTTTGTTTTGTCGGTGTCAACTCTTTATAATACAAAAGACGAGACTTGTTATATTCTATAATCAGTTCTTTGACGAAACTTCTATTTTCACCAGTTATATCAAAATCAACAAAAGATCTGGCTAAATTTTCAAATATCTGCATTTGGTCTTCCCAACGAATAATAAGATTTTGCCTTTCTTTTTTCCCCGATTCAGTAGATATTCAAAATACTTATCCGTAATCGTTTCTGGATAAACCAATAAATCACTAAAATCCTCCTTGCTTATATTTCGTAAATAAGTTAGTAGAACAGGATTTGAAATATTATCCAAAGGAACATTCTTTCCAATGATTTCCTCATAACGTTCTGTTGAAAGCCATTGCTTAATATTGGGTTTCTCTAATTGAAATCTGATAACATCAAAGTTTCCATTGTAAGAATCAACCCAATCTCCAAATTCAGCGCCTGCAAATATTGCAGTTTTTCTAGAGGTAAGAATAATCTTAGCTTCATCTGTCAACAAATCTCCTATGGTAGAAAGCATTGTTTCAACTTGCTCAAATTCATTCAATTGTCCAGCCTTTCCATTGTCTATGTTTTTGGACAGTAATTCGTCAAACCCATCAATAATAAGAGGGATTTTCCCTTTTTTTATATTGTAAACAACTAATTCCTGTTTAGCAGTCGTATCCTTCTCTTTGTCAATTTCAGACCAAAGAATATATTTAAACTGCTTTGCATCCCTATTTCTTGACAATTCTGTAAAAATGGGCTTTTGATATTCACTATTATCTAAAAATGATTTATATACTTCGTATGCTGTACAGGTCTTACCAAATCCAGCAGCTGCTTCTACCACTACAAGATGTGCCCCCTTTCTATTGATTGCTTCTTTAATTGCAGAAATGATATCTGAAGTTCCACTAACAGTATCTTCCGCACCTTCACTATATATAGAATATGGCATACTGATATACTGGTACTTAATACCACAATTACAATAATGTTTTTACTTGATTAGCAGCAAATTCTGTATATCTTCTATTTATATCATTTGCAGTAGTTTGTGTATTAAAGAACCCCTTAAATAAATAACTTTCTGCTTGTTCAATCGATTTGAACCTTTGTTGTTTTGCATGATATCCCAATTTGGAGTAACGATCAAGTATCGGAGTAGCATCAATATCATCGTCCATTATTTGGATTTCTGCTCCATGGTACATACCTTGATTCAGCAAATACACCCTATATGATGCGGTTCTTTCTTTTTACATCATATCCGTACTCTTGGAAAAGGCAATCTAAATGATCCACGTTCATATAACCTATTATTTTGTCCTATCTGATAATATTATATTTATTTCCGCATTCGTTCTATCAATTTTTCCAAAACAAGTTCATAACCCAATCGTGGATTAAATTCTCTATCCGGACGGATAAGATTTTGAGTGTCACCTAGAAAATCAGGATCTAACATTTTTCTTCCATATTGTTAATGAACTGTTTGTAAGTAGGTGGTTGTTGCACAACAAACGACATATAACGGTTGTAGCAACGTAAAATTTCATTAATATCCACAACCGCTTCCGACAGTGCAACATACAAATCAAAAAAGGTCGCGGCCTTTTTTCTTTGATACAATGCTCTTAATTTTGTTCCCAACAATTCATTCAAACTATATGTGGTTATCTCACATTTTCCTGAAAACCAGCTATTCTCCACCTCAAATGGAACTTTAACCAATCCCAATTCATTGAAATGTTCAAAACAATTTATCTCTATTTTCAAACGTAAGGGGATTGTCGGGGGGATTTCCGACTCCGTACGAAATAACATCGTGTTGTTATATCGCTTTTGTTTTGTAACCCTATCAGGCAAAAAACTTAAGACTTCACCTAGCTTGAACATGATTGGTTTTATCGGTCCCGGTGTGATTTGTACTAAATCAATATCTTCACTATATCTAGGCTGTGGCGACAGATATAATTTATGAAGTGCTGTTCCTCCTCTGAACGCAAGCTGTGAAGCAAAAGGAATTTATCACTGAAAATAGCGACTAATGCACGAGAGATAATAAGGTCTTGTTCTACTTGTGCATTATCATTCCAAGGAACAATCTTATTCCATTGGGTAATGGCTGTTCTGTTTATCATATTTCGTCTGTTTCTATTATCGAATTTATATTAACTTTCCAACGAGTATTCTTTTCTGCGTTCTCATCAGTTTTGTGTGTACTAAGAGGAATATATCTAAAACGCTTGACATATGTCAATAATTCAGAATGTAACACTTCTGCAATCTCTTTCTGTTCTAAAATATCATCCAATATATATCCCAATCGTTGGATAGTAGCGATTGATGTATAGTTAAATAAGTTATCGGAAGCTCTACGAAAATCAAGTTTTTCTGCTAATTCATCCAAAATGGTCGCTGCCCTTGAGAGGCCACCGATATATTGTTCATAGTGTACAATATCAATGGCTGTCAATTCAGCATTTGAATAGTATATCACTCCTGTCTCAGAATTCTTGAACAATAAAAAATCAGATGGAATCTCCTTGCGATATCCCCAAACAAGCGAATTATTCTTTGATGAAGAGACGGAAGACTTTGGGAATACCGTCATTACAGAAAACTTCTGTGGCCGTTGATGAGCTGCACCCAAAATTTCTGCGGCATTCAATAAACTGATATAATATGGTTTATTCAGATACGACATCAATTGATCAATGTAATATATTGGAGGAACCATCGTTTTTGCTGCATACTGAGGAGGAATTATGACATAAAAGCCTTTATACACAGGACATAAGATGCCTTGTGTTGATAATCGGAATAATTCATTCTTGATGACTTGCTCCGAATAATCAGGAAATGTTTGCCTTACATCATCAACTGAAAAAGTTGGAAAGCCACCAATTTCCCTATCTCTAATCCATTCTCTTATTGTCATAGCGAGCGTTTTTAGTGCAAAGGTAATCAAAATCTGATTACTTCTGCACTTTTTAGCGCACTTTTATCATCAAGGTGTCTTATTCCATATTCCTCTATAAAAATCCATCATAAGCACGCTTCGCCTGACAAGTCCCTTCAAGAAGATAACTCGGAGGACGATACCTTCCACGTTCGGGCCTCCGGTTTTCGGGCAAAAAATTCCCTGCGGTAATTTTTCACCCGAAAAAACGTTCCGGTATCGCCGTCCGAGTTGTGGAGACGGTCGGGACTTAGCAAGCGAAGCGACCTACGACGCATAGGACAAGATAAAAAACAATCAGACGGCGGTATTTTGCTGTGCTTGATGTCCCAATGGATTACGCTGTTAACATATCTCCCATACAAAATCTTCTTCCTGTCTTATAGAGCGGCACAAGGAAGCGGGGACTAAAAGACAGCTCGCTCCCAACTCTGCATAATACAGTTTTCTCCTTGTCGGTTTCGTGCCGTTCCTGCCGTTTTTTCTTGTCCTGGGGCTTACCATTCGTGTGTGCCCGCCCTTTTCCGCCTTTTTAATCCGGTGCTTTTCCTTGCTTTTTCCTCTGACTTTCCCGTTTTTCCGCCTCCCGCTTTTCCTCCCGCAGTGAAACAGGATGACAAACGGTGAAACATATAGCACAACGTATTGTAAATCAATTATATATCAGAAATCATCCTATATATTTGCACTGACAATCATAGTTATCAACTTTAAAAACCAAAGTTATGGCAAAGAAAAACGTGAGGGACGATCCCCTAAACCGCAGGCCACCGAGAACGAGCAGATGAGTGACATCATCCTTATCCTCGACAAGATGGAACTGATTTTACAGGCAGTGTCCCAAATTGACAAGGACGGCAGGTACAAGACGGTTCCGGCAGACAAGGAGCATACAAACTCCTTTCTGAAAATCGACCGCTACGCCAGCATGTTCGAGAATTTCCTGAAGAACTTCTGGAGCCAGCTCAAGGACCCGACACGCTTCGGTATCCTTTCCGTCAAGGAGAAAGCGCTGGACGACCCGAAAGTGCGGCAGGCCATCGAAGACCTCGCCGCCGGAAAAAAGACAGACGCGGTGGAAGAATTCCTCAAACAGTACGAGATGACATCTATATACTTCAATGTACCAAACTGAAAATAGGATGTCTTATATGCAAATATAGGGTTTTTCTTTGAAAATCCATATTCAAGGCAAAATACAAGTCATTCAAAGTCAGCCACAATGGTTGGCTTTTTTTCATTTTCTTTGAAAATTTTTCCGAAAATAGTGCAAAATCGGGCTTCGTGTGGTAATATAATCATATATAATCCAAATTCATTGGGATTCATTTAATCCAAACCGGAATTGGATTCGATTTACCAAATGCCACAATGATAAGGTCGCTGATAGATTTACTGAGAAACTTGCAATCCGAGGAGGATTGTAGGCTTTTCTTGGAAAATATCAGGTGGCACGGAGTCCCTGTTTGTCCTCATTGCGGCAGTAAATCGGAAGAACATTACAAGCTGACCAATGGCGGTATATTTCGAGGACTATACAAATGCAAGGATTGCCGGGAACGGTTTACCATAACGGTAGGAACTATGTTCGAGGGTTCGCATATTCCTCTGCAAAAATGGTTTATAGCGATATACGTGTTCTTGGCTCATAAGAAAGGCATAAGCAGTACCCAATTGCATAAGGATATCGCAGTTACGCAAAAGACTGCTTGGTTTATGTTGAGCCGAATACGTTATAGCATCAGATATAATGCGGATATTGACTTCGGCGATATTACGCAGGTCGATGAAACATATATCGGTGGTAAGAACAAGAATCGGAATGCAGGCAAACGATTGAAGAATACAAGAGGCCGTAGTCTTAAATTGAAAGCACCTGTAATGGGTCTGTTATCCGATGGAAAAGTCTATGTAGAGCCTATTCCGAAAGCCAGCAAATGGATATTGCATGGTGTGATAAATTCACTTGTGCCGAAAGGAACTACTGTTGTTACCGACGGCTGGTATGGCTACAAGGGTTTGTCGGAAAATTATGTGCATAAAGTAGTAGACCACCATAGAGGAGAATATGTCAAAGGCGGTTATCATACGAATTCGATTGAAGGTTTTGGAGCCAACTGAAACGTGGCATAATAGGAGTTTATCATTTGGTTACTCGGAAACATTTGGAATTGTACTGCGATGAATTTGCATACCGATATAATACGAGGAATTTGACGGATGGAGAAAGATTCAGCCAATTCCTGTCCATTGCCAAAAAAACGATTAAGATACCGGATGTTGATATTGTAATTGTCAATGTGCATATACATATACCAAACAAAAACATAGAAGATATGAATGTAACGACACGTTGGTATTGGGCACAGAATGCAGCCAAGACCAAAAAGGCTGTGGATGTAATTATTGTCGGAGCAAGCGGTACGATTGTAAAAACTACCGTGCAATCGAAATAATTGCAGAAATTCCGATTTTGCAATATCATCTGAAATGACTACTTTTAATGTCGATTTATACAAACTTTAAAAAAGCAGAGTTTATGATTAAAAGATGATTTGCATTGCGGTATGTGCTTGGATGTGTGCATCCTGCGAGAAAAAATGACGGGGGGGGATTTGATGAGCCGGTAGAACCACCTATTGAAAAGCCGGAAGAACCGACTACTCCGCCGTTGACCGAAGATTTAAGAACAATTAAAATCGAAGAAAACATTATGGCAGTAGTTGGTACAAATGGTTGGAATGCCATTGCATATGGTAATGGAAAATACGTAGCTGTTGGTGCGAATGGATATGTAACAACGTCAACCGATGGCGTGAATTGGACAACGCCGAAACAAATAGCAGGTTCTTCTTATACATGGAATGGAATTATATATGCGAATGGAAAAATTTGTTGTCTGTGGCCAATATAGTTATATCGCAGTATCCACTGATGGTACAAATTGGACAACTTATAAAGTAGATTCCTCTGCTACATATAATTGGGCTGATATTGCATACGGTAATAGTAAATTCGTAGTGGTTGGTAGTAGTGGCCGTATATCAACCTCCGCCAATGGGACAAGTTGGACAACGCCGAAATGGTTTGATTCAAGTCACGGTTTGTTGTCAATTGCGTATGGCAATGGCAGGTTTGTTACAATGGGCAATGGTAGTACATATATTGGAGTGTCTACTGATGGTACAACTTGGTCAAGATATGCAGTACCGTCGAGTATGCTTATAGGATATGGAATGGCGTTTGGCAATGGTAAATTCGTATGTAGTAGTTCTAACGGGCATATTTTTACATCCAATGATGGACAAACTTGGACAAAATTCACCACAGATGTTAATGGTAATTGGATGGATGTCATATATAATGGTGAAATGTTTATTGCTGTCGGCCGTTCTTGGAATAATAGTTATTCCAAATATGTTAATACGATAACAACATCAATAGATGGTGAAACATGGACACCCACAGAAATAGTTAAAGATGAAAATGGAGGCATTATAACAACTGTTCCAAGTGGAATAATTGCTGTGCCAGCAAAATAGCCAGTTTTAATGGTGGAATATATAAGAAGCGACCTAATGATTTGGGTCGCTTTTATTGTATAAATACTTAAAATTCTTACTTTTGCATATAGATCATCGTATGCTTAGGTTGGTACATTAAAGTATATAGATGTCATTTCAAAATACAAAATTATATTGCTATTTAATTGCAACCCCAATCAAATCCAGGGTCGCCGAGCCAAGCTGTCGTACAATATCGATGGAATTCTGCTTCCGTGCTTCCGTGCATCCGGTCGTTTATCCGCCTCATTTATCCGGCAGGGATACTTCCAAACGTACGCTCGTACGTCAGCGGCCGACGCCCGCCATCGAACGATAACCAGTTGCCGCTGTCGACATAGGCAATGCATTCACCACATACGGCAGCGCAAAAAGCCGGCACCTCGGCCGGCGAGGTTGCCGGCAGTTTCGTCAGGCCGCCTTCGGCTGCCCTTTCTTTTCCCGTTCGCCCGAAGGACTCCGCTTTCGAGATCCGCGTTTGGCCCCAGATTTGGAGTTTCGATCGAAGTCGTCCGCCGCTGATCCGACGGAATTTCCATATCGCAGATTTACCGGTAGCACAAACTCAAAATGATCAAAGGCTCTATCTTCATGTTCATATCCTCCTTTATGGCGCTGTTTCCTGTGGCGAATCCCGTAGGGGCGGGATTTCTCGTGAACGGATTCTTGTCGGGACTCGACCAGAAGACCCGCATGTCCATCATCCGAAGAATCGTCACCGACTACCTGCTGGTCGGCCTGGGAAGTCTGGCCGTCGGGCATTTCGTGCTGACGCTCTTCGGGCTCTCGCTGCCGGTAATCCAGCTGGGCGGCGGGCTGCTGATCTGCCGCACCGCCCTGCAATGGCTCAGCGACTCCGACGCTTCGGCCGGCCGCGTATCGAAAAGAAACGCCGACCCCATCAGTCTGCGGGCGGTCGAATCCCGGATATTCTATCCCATTACCTTTCCAATCAGCATCGGCCCCGGCAGCGTCTCGGTCATTCTCACGATGATGGCTTCGGCCAGCATCCGCGGCGACTGGGTCCGTAGCCTGCTCAACTAGGCGATCATCGCCGTCGTCATCGTATTGATGTGCTCGATCCTCTACCTGTTTCTTACACAGGGACAAAAGATCATCCGAAAAATCGGCGACAACGGCAGCATCGTCATCAATAAAATGGTCGCGTTCTTCACCTTCTGCGTCGGTATCCAGATCGTGGTGACGGGCATCGCCAAAATATTCCACCTGACGGCACTGTAAACCGCCGGAAAATCATTCGTCGTATGGACTCGCAACTCTTACTGAACAACGTCGAAATTTTCAACGGAAAGGACGCACGCACCTTCTCCGGCAACCTCCTGATCCGGAACAATCGGATCGAGACGATCTCGGCCGCTTCCATCGAAATGCCGTCGGAAAGGCCCGTCACGGTGATCGACGGAAAGGGACGATTTCTGATGCCCGGTCTCATCGATGCGCACTGGCACGCCTATCTGTGCTGCAACACGATGACGGACCTGCTGGCAGGCGATCCCTCGTATACACATCTCATGGCAGGACGGGAGGCTGCGGAGACCCTGCAACGGGGATTCACCGCCATCCGCGACGCCGGAGGTCCCGTCTTCGGACTCAAACGGGCCATCGACAGCGGGACGCCTTCCGGGGCCCGCGCATCTATCCGAGCGGAGCCATGATCTCCCAGACCTCGGGACACGGCGATTTCCGAATGATCTATGAACACGCCCACGGAGGTTGCGGCTGCGAAATGGCGCACGTCGAACAGATCGGCGCCTCGAAAATCGCCGACGGCGCCGACGCCGTGACGGCAGCCGTCCGCGAGAACCTCCGGCAGGGCGCATCGCAGATCAAACTGATGGCCGGCGGCGGTGCCGCATCGCTCTACGATCCGCTCGATGTGACCGAATTCTTCGAGGAGGAGCTCCGTGCGGCAGTCCGTGCTGCCGAGGATTGGGGCACCTACGTGATGGTTCATGTCTACAACCCGCGGGGATCGCCGGGCCCTGAAAGCCGGTGTGCGAAGTATCGAACACGGGCACCTGATCGACGAGCCCACGATGGCCCTGCTGGCCGAAAGCGGCGCATGGCTCAGTATGCAGGCCTTCACCGTCGAAGACAATACGTATCCTTCGCCCGTCCAGCAAGCCAAACACCTGCAAATCTGCAACGGAACGGATCGGACATACCGCCTCACCAAAAAACACGGCGTAAAATTGGCTTGGGGAACCGACCTGTTGTTCGATCCCGCCAATACGAAAAATCAGAATCACGGGATCGTCAAGTTGCAGAAGTGGTTCACCAATTTTGAAATTCTCAGAATGGTTACCTGCGACAACGCCCGTCTGCTGGCGCTTCCGGCGCACGCAACCCTTATCCCGGCAATCTCGGCGTTATCGAAGAGGGCGCGTTGGCCGATCTTCTGGTAATCGAGGGCAATCCGCTCGAACGGATCGAAGTACTGGAAAATCCGCACGACAATCTCCGCGTCATCGTCAAAGACGGAGTCGTCTGCAAAACACGCTCTGACTCGAAATCTGCCCGCCGCACCGCCCTCGGCGGCACGCACTCTCAGCGTGATCCCGCACCTCCGGCGAAGGACTTCACCCAAAAGTACGATACGAACCGAATCTCGATGTTCGTCAGCGAAATCCCCGCACGGTACGGATGAGCCGCGGAGCTATCCGAAAAGCCGCAGGGCGATCTCCGCACAGGCTTCGGCGTCGGCCAGTGCATGGTGGTGGCGTTCGAGCAGGTATCCGCAGGCTGCGGAGACCGTATGGAGCTGATAGTTGGGCAACCCCTTTGATCCGACGGCGCGAAGCGCTCAACGTACACAGGAAACGGTAGTCGGGATAGGGTAGTCCGTAATGGGCGTGGACAGCCCGCAGACACCCTTCGTCGAAGGGCGAGTTATGCGCCACGAGCGGCAGGCCCTCGATTCGCGGAGCGATCTCGCCCCACACGTCGGGAAACGACGGTGCATTCTCGGTATCGCTGCGCGTGAGACCGTGGATCGCCGTAGTGAAGGCCGAGTAATAGTTGGGGTAGGGACGGATCAACCGGTAGATGCTCTCCGACGGACGGCCGCCGCGCACGACGACGACGCCCACGAGCAGACGCTCGTGCGCTTTCCGTTGGCCGTCTCGAAATCAATCGCCGCGAAATCCCTTATCCGCTCCATTTTTCTTAACTATCACAATCGAAAGAAGGCCGGAATCGCCCCGGCCTCCACTATCCGATACACCCCGCAACAGGCGAAGGCGCTCGTTCGCTCAGCGCATCTTCACGCAGCGAACCTGCATACCGCCGGCGGCATACTGCAACGCCGCACCCTGGAACGACGAGCCTGCACGCGTGCCGTTGATGTCGAACGAGAAATCCATCGCATAGGCCTCTTTGCCTTCGCCCGTCGAACTCCAATAATACCCCGTCCACGGAGTCGGACGCACCTCGTTGTCGTTCATGTTGGTCAGCGCGCCGGTGTAGAAACTGCGGCGGCCGGCTCCGGGGAAGAAGGCTTCGTTCGTACCGTCGCTCAATGTGAAACCGTAATTCTTCTCCAGCTCGGGCGAAATAACGTCCTTGATATGCAGAGCGGCGAAGACCTCTTTCGAAGGCACCTTCCAGCCTCTCGGACACGGGTCGTTATTATTTTCTCCGTCCCCACAACGACACATCGGCCGTCTGGAGCCAATTGTAGCCGCTCTCCTTCGTACCCGTGATGAAGGTCATGGCATGAGCCGAGGCATAACCCGCCGACCCCCGCTCGGCATCCGTCGCGGCGTATTCGGGATAGACGCGCAGATTCTGGCTGTCGTAGACCTGCGCATCGGCCGAATCGGCCATGTTGTAGCGCGGCCCGACGAACGGATCTTTGCGCCCCCACTGGTAATAGACACCGTACGAAGCCAAAATATCCTCTTCGGATGTGCCCGAAACGACGCCTGCACCTAAATTGCGCTTCATCATCACCTCGCCGCCCAGTTCGACCTGCTCGTCGGCAGGATCGAACTCCCGCACCACAGGTGCCACGACCACAGCAGATTGCCCGCCGCATCGAAAGCGCCGAGGAGAGCGTTTCCGTGATTGAAAAACTCCTTCTCATCGTCGTCGGTGCCGATCGCATGATAGAAATAGGCCTTGCCGTCGACCAGCTTCGGGAATTCGATCACCTTGTAGGGCGTCTCCCACAGGATCGCCACGCTGGCGGGCGACATCGTCGCTTCGGTATCCTCGCCCTTGCGGGTCACGTCGATGCAGTAGCGTGCATTCGACTTGTTGATGATGTAGCAATTGGAGGGTTGCCCCGTGAGATCGACCGTCTCGGCGAGCGAAACATAGAGCGAAGTGGAAACGCTCGATCCGCCGGACGAACGTCCCGTCAGATAGACGGTTCCGAATCTGACGTTGGTATTCTCCTCCTCTTCTTCCTCCCCGTCGGCCAATGTCTTCGGGTCGTCGGGAAAGGTCGTCGGCGCAGTCACGGAGATGCGGCGTTCGTTCATGTCGACCGTCACCGACCAGCCCTGAGGAACGGTCGTCGGGGTCACCGACGAGATGTTGATCGCCGTAAAGCCCAGCGACGTCGTACCGCCCGGCTCCTCGACGAAAGCGCCCCGTTCGTTGAGGAGGAACGAGTAGGTCTCGCTGTCCTTTTTACACGATTGAAGCAGCACCGTCGCAACGACGAACAGCCCCACGAAGATTTTCACTGTCAGATTTTTCATTTGTATAAAGCGACTCGTTATTTTCCAAAATATCTGCAAATATACCAAAAGCGGAGAATAATCCGCTACACCCGCCGAATTATTTACGGTTAGGAATAATTCTTGCCCGTTGTAGGAACGTTCGAACGGCCGGAATTAGTATATCGCCGGTACGTTACCGACACCTATTCCGATGGACTCTCTCCGGAAAACACGTTTCGGAAACATGCCGGCAGCCGATCCGGCGTCCCGAGGACGCCGCAATGCGAGGAGGGCGGGATTTCCTGCCGGCACGACCGTATAAACCATCCAACCATGCCTTCCTCCCGCTCGTATATGAAAAAGATCGACATCGAAAAAGGATCGAAACGGGCCGACGCCCGATTCCGCATCACCGTCGAAGAGACGGGCCCCTATCTGATCTACGGACAGCCGCCGCTGGCCCAGCAGTTCATCATGCCCGACGCCGAGGGCGAAAGCTGGTACTTTCAGCAGGGTGCGCACTTCCCGACCGACGACGAACCGACGGCGCTGTGCCGCTGCGGCGCCTCGAAGAACAAGCCCTACTGCGACGGAGCACACGTCCACGCGGCGTGGGATCCGCGCCTGACGGCCGACGACGCTCCGCTGCTGGACAACGTCGAACTGACCGAAGGCGAGACCCTCTCGATGACCGACAACCCCAAATACTGCGTCTTCGCACGTTTCTGCGACGCCAAGGGGCAGGCGTGGAATCTGGTCGGGCAACCGGAGAACGACGAGGCGCGCGAACTGGCCATCCGCGAGGCTTCGATGTGCCCCAGCGGCCGGCTGATGGCGTGGGACAACGAGACCGGCACTCCCTACGAATTCCGCTTCGAGCCGTCGCTGGGACTCATCGAAGACGTCGCCATCGGAGCCAGCAGCGGCCTGTGGGTGCGCGGCGGAATTCCCGTCAGCCGCGAATCGGGCGAGACCTACGAGATCCGCAACCGCGTCGTGCTGTGCCGCTGCGGCGCGTCGCACAACAAGCCCTACTGCGACGGCACGCACGCCTCGATCCGGTTCAACGACCGGCTCGAAGGGACTCCCTGAAGGCGAAACCCTCCCCGAAAAAGTCTACTGATCGGCGCGGAGGAACGTCCGACGCCCCGGCCCCCACGATTCACCCCTGCCGGAACATTCCGGCAGGGGTGATTTTCATTCGCGGAATCATGCGGTTCCATGTTGCAGTCCGCCGCTTCGTCTCTGCCGATTTACCTTCGGCGGCTCGCGCAGAGCGCAACTTCCAAAGCTGCATTCCGTTTTCACGTCCGGATAAGGGGAAGCCTCTTTCCGAACGAAATGAAGTTCAAAAACGGAACTTATCCTTTTTTGGGGATTCTCCCGCTCGCACGGCACATTGACCTGGCACTTGCCGCAGCCGAAGCGCAGCGCATACTTCTCCCGCAGCGTGTCGAAATAGGAACAGCACAGATGATGCGACTTGCCGTGTTCGAGCGAAATGGCCTGTGCCGGACAGTTGCGCACACAGGCTCCGCACATCGAGCAGTAGTCGTAAAGCCCCGTGTAGCGGCGTTTCGTGACGGGCAGCGGGGCGTCGGTCACGACACTGCCGAAACGGCCGCTCACCCCGCGTTCGGTGATGAGCCCCTTCGAAAGCGAAAACGTCCCCAGCCCGCAGACGTAGGCCACGTGCCGCTCCGACCAGTTGCTCGTGAAACTGAGCGACTTGTCGGCGATTTCGGCATTGGTTCCGGCCTCGAAAACATACCGGAACCCGGCGCTCGCATAGGGAGCGACGGCCCTGTAACCGCGCTCGCGGAACCATCGTTCGAGGAAACGGTTCACCTCCGTAAGAAAAGCCTGCCCCTCCACGCGCGCATAGAGCCAGCCGTTGCCGACATCGACCGCATCGCGTTTGTTGCCCTCCACGACGAAATCGCTGAACGGGGCGAAATAGGAGACCACGCTCACGGCCTCCGGCAGCCACTCCTTCGGCGTGCGGAACAGATGTCCGACGGCCTCCGGACGCTTCATCTCTTCCCATTCGGGATCGTCGGCCGAACCGACCCGTACGAGCGGCGTATCGTAGAGCCGCTGCCCGACATCGGACGGCACGAGCGCCATCGCCTCGTCCACATAATTGCGGGACGATTCCCGGATATACGTTTCGAGCGCGTATGTAAGTTCCTCAACCGACATGTCGCAATCCCCGCGGCAAACGGGTCTCCTATTTTTTATCGACGGGCTTCGAGATCGCTTCGCGCATGGCCGTATCGGCCATGACGTTTTTCATCTTGTAGTAGTCCATGATCCCCAGATTGCCGTTGCGGAACGCCTCGGCCATCGCCAGCGGCACTTCGGCCTCGGCCAGAATCACCTTGGCACGGGCGTCCTGCGCCTTGGCGCGGTTTTCCTGCTCCAACGCGACGGCCATCGCGCGGCGCTCCTCGGCTTTCGCCTGGGCGATGTTCTTGTCGGCCTGTGCCTGATCCATCTGCAACTGCGCGCCGATGTTCTTGCCCACGTCGATGTCGGCGATATCGATCGAGAGGATTTCGAACGCCGTACCTGCATCCAGTCCCTTGTCGAGTACCACGCGCGAGATCGAATCGGGATTCTCCAACACGACCTTGTGGCTCACGGCCGAACCGATCGACGAGACGATGCCTTCGCCGACGCGTGCCAGCACGGTCTCCTCGCCGGCACCGCCGACCAATTGTTTGATATTGGCACGCACCGTGACGCGCGCCTTGGCGATCAGCTGGATGCCGTCCTTGGCCACGGCCGCCACGGGAGGCGTGTTGATGACCTTCGGATTCACGGACATCTGCACGGCCTCGAACACGTCGCGGCCCGCCAGGTCGATGGCCGTAGCCATCTTGAAGTCGAGCTGAATATTGGCCTTCTGCGCCGAAACGAGCGCATGGACGACATTGGGAACGTTGCCGCCCGCCAGGAAATGCGCCTCCAACTCGTTGGGATCGAGCGAAAGCCCCGCCTTCGTACTCTCGATCATCGACGAGACGATCACCGAAGGCGGCACCTTGCGCCAGCGCATCAAAATCAACTGCAACAGGCTGATTCTGACGCCCGAAACCAGCGCAGAGAACCACAATCCCACCGGAATGAAATAAAATATCAACCACAGCGCGACGAGGCCTGCAAAGACCGCGATCGCGATAATTCCCGTTTGATCCATCTTGAACTATTTTTAGATTAGTAAATTCATGCGGAGGGTTCGTCGGCGACCTTGCGCACGACGACGTTGAAATTCTCGAACCCGACCACCTCGACCGTGCTGCGCTGGTCGATATAGACATCGGTCGACTTGGCCTCGTAAATCCTGCCGCCGATCTCGACCTTGCCCATCGGAGCCAGGCGCGAGACCGCCACTCCGCGGTCGCCCGCCTTCACCTCGTTATCGGGAAGGGGCATACTCGACGACTCGATCTTCTGTTTCAGCGAGAAGCGCTGCCACGTCTTCGAGCGCAACGAAAGCACCGTAGCCACGAACGACAACGCCAGAATGATCAGCACGACGATACCGCCCGTGAAGGGGCCGTAATCGGCAAAAGCCGTATAGATCGCGCTGCCGTAGCAGACCAACGCGAACAGCGCACCCAGCGAGACACCCGGCAGCAGCACCAGTTCCGCCACCAGAAACAGGACACCCAATAAGATCAGGAGGATAATGAGCCACATAGATTGAGAGGTTTAGTTTCTGGAAAGATAATCGATTTTTTCGAATTATTCAACTATTTCCGCAATTTTCACCTCCAACGACGCATTCTGCTGCATCACCGCTTCGGCGACCTTGTCGGCTACGGCCTTGTCCGCCAGCGGCCCGACGATGAAATGCCGGCCCGCACGCGAAATTTCGGATTCGCCGGCCACGGCCTGCACCGCCGCGCGCAACTCCTCCGGAAAGCCGTCCAGCCCGCCGATCTCGACGCGGAACATCGGGGCATTGCCCTGCTCGGCCGCATCGGCCAGGTTGGTGCGCTCGCCGTCGTTCCATACGACGATCTCAGGACGACGGAATCCCTTCTTCTTCATCTGCTCCTGCGCCGCACGCGCTTCGTCGAGCGTACGGTACCCGCCGGCATAGTAGGCGTATTTCCCCTCGACCTTTTCGTATCCGAGCGGATAGGCGCCCTTGAAGAGGTAACCGCCGTTGGTGCGGTTCGTATAGGTGCCGAGCAGAATCCGGTAGATCGTTCCACGCTCGTAGACCTTTACCTCCGGAATGTGGTGCGAGGCGTTGTATTTGGCCGGCGTGACGAACCCGATCGGCTCGTATTCGAGGAACATGCGCTCTTCGATGAAGAGTTTCGGCAGCCGGTAATCGACGATTCGCAGGCCGGCGGCCGCGCGCGCCAGCGAATCGCGCGCCGCGGTCAGCCCCAGCGCTCCGGCCAACTCCGTCTCCACGTCGACGAGCGCCCGTTTCTGCAACAGATAGTCGGTCAGTTCGTCGGCATAGTAACGTCCCCGCTCGGAGGCCATCTGCTGCCGCACGCCGGCCAGCTGCTCCTCCGTCTTGGCGAGCAGGTCGTCGCGTCCCAACCTGTCGAGCACGTAGGCGTAGGCGTAGTTCTTGTTGTCGTAGACCGCGCCCCACACCCGTTGCAGCGAATCGCACAAGGAGCGGTTGAGCGATTGCAGGGTACGGTAACGTTCGTACAGCACGGCGGCCGGCGTCTCGGCCGTGATCGTGTCGTAGGAGATCTTCAACTCTTCGATCGCTTCGTAGTTCGCCGCACAAGCCGCCGCCAGGTCGAATGCCGTGCGCTCCCTGCGCTGCGCACTCAGCAGCGCCCGATAGTCGGCCTGCGGAAGCTGTTCGCGGAAATAGGCGTTGTGCACCAGATCGGCCGTCTGCAACGAATCGGGCAGGGGAGTGCCCGCCGCACGGCCGGCCGTCGTCGTCGACGGACTGCTCAGGTCGAGATTCGCCAGCACCCAATCCTGTTCGACCGTATTGATCCGATCGGTCAGCCGCCCCCGTTCGATGCGGATCGAAAAGAGCTGCTCCTCGCACCGCAGAATCTCGGCCGAATAGACCGCCCGCTGCGCCGGATCGTCGCGCAGCTGTCGACGCACCCGGTTGACGACCATCGTCACCGAATCCTCGCGCGCCTGCAACGACGCCTCTTCGCGCAGCATCTCCATATACTCCGCATTGCCTTCCAGTCCCGCGATACGCGCCGTCACCTCCTGCGCCGAGGCTTCGGCGGCACCCGCTGCGACCAACACCGCCAAAAGGAAAAATCCTTTACGCATCATCTCCACCATTTTAGAAAAAACAACTGCACGAGTCCGAAAATCTCCAAACGACCCAGCAACATCAACATCGTATTCGAAAACTTCATCACGGCCGGCAGGTCGGAGTAGTTGCCCAGCGAGCCGACCATGCCGAATCCAGGCCCCACGTTTCCCATACAGGCCACCGCCGACGAGAAACTCGTCTCCATATCCACTCCGCACATCGTGCCTACGACCGTTCCCGCGAGCAGCGCCAAAAAATAGGCCACGATGAACACCACCGCCGTCGAGGCGATCTTGTCGTCCAGCACGTTGCCGTCGATACGCACGCGCACCACGGCGTTGGGATGCTGCTGTAAAGAGAAACGCAAACGCAGGGTCTTTATTGCCAACAGGAACCGGTCGGTTTTGATACCGCCCGTCGTCGAACCGGCACAGCCGCAGACGATCGAAACGGAAATCAGCAGCACGATCGCCGTCGCCGGCCAGACGGTGGTGTCGGCCGTAGCGAATCCCGCCGTCGAAATCAGCGACACGACCTGAAAAGCCGCATAGCGCAACGCCCCTGCAACGGTGTCGTACACCCCGCCGAAATAGAGGCTGCCGGCCACGACGACCGTCACGACGGCCACGATCGAAAGATACCACCGCGTCACCTCCGAATGGAAAATATTGTTCCGGCGTCCCGTCAATGTAGCGAAAAGCACGCCGAAATGGATACTGGCCAGCAACATCGTCACGATCAGGATCGATTCCACGGCCACGCTGTCGAAATACCCGATGCTGGCGTTCTTCGTGCTGAATCCGCTCGTTGCGACGGCCGACATGGCCTGCGTCAGCGCGTCGAACCAGTTCATGCCCGCCAGTTTCAACGCCAGCGTCGAACAGAACGTCAGCCCCAGGTAGATGAACAGCAGGATCTGGGCGATCATCGACGCCTTGTAGTGGTAGTTGTGCTTGGCCATCGACGACAACTCGACGTTGGTCAGCAGCGCCTTGTTCGTCCCCAGCGAAGGAAGAATCAGCAGCGCGAACATCACCACGCCGACACCGCCCAGCCACGTCGAACACGACCGCCAGAAGAGCAGCCCGCGCGGCAGCGCCTCGACGTCTTTCAGGATCGACGCACCGGTGGTCGTATAACCCGACACGCTCTCGAACCAGGCGTTGACGAGCGAGAACTCTCCGCCCCACATCAGATAGGGGAACATCCCCACGACGCTGGCCACGATCCACGAACCCACGACGATACAGTAGCCCTCCTTGCTGCTGAGCTGTTCGGTGCGGTCGACGAAGATGAGCGGGAAAGCGCCCAGCAACGCCGTCAGCAGTGCCGAAAGCAGCAGCGGGTAGTACCCGGAGTCGGTATGGCTGACCAGCGACACGCCGGCCGAGAGGAGCATGAACAGCGCCACGACCAGCATGATGATTCCCACGTATCGCAATACGACGCCCAGTCTCATCGTTGTTCCGGTTTCGTTTTCCTGGCCAGCTGGATCACGTCGTCGATACGATCCTTCAACTCGGCCACCTCGTCCTTGACTTCGGCCTTGATCCTGAACGGAAGGCCGAAACGCAGATAGTCGCCCAGACTCTTATTCATCGCCAGCACCGGACGCACCAGATAGGCCGAAACGAAGTAATAGAGCATCAACACGATAGCGATCATCACCAGCAGCGAGATCAGCACCGGCGTCACCGCACGGTAGGCGTTGCGTTTGAGCTGCTCGGTACGCGGGGCCAGCGAACTCTGGGTCGAGATCATGTAGTTCTTGATCGAACCGGTCAGTTTGTCGTAAGCCTTCGAATAGGCTTCGGCATACCAGCGCGCGCCGTCGAAATCCATTTCGACGCTCTTCATCGACAGCGAGTCCTTCCCCCCGCGCAACTCCAACCTTCCCGAAGCCTCCGACGTCATGCGCTGCGCTTGCAGACGCAGGAACTCCTGCGTAAGGCGTTGCACGTTCATGGCCGACGCCGAAAGCGTGTCGAGATAAGCCTGCTCGACCGCCTCCCGACGGACGACCTCCAACGTGCGGGCCATTTCGGCGATGCTGCCCATAAGCACCGTATCGTAATCGCGCTGCCGGAACACGATGCTGTGCACGACGGCCTTGTTCTGCCGCGCAGCGGCATCGAGCATGTCCTTGGCAAGTCCCAGATTGCGCTCGCTGGCACGCAGAATCTCCTCCGTGTCGGAGCTCACGCGCCGGAGCTCGAACAACGAGACCAGCCCTGCGAAAAAAAGCAGGACCACGACGCTGAGAAAACTCACCAACACCCGTTTGCGGATTCCTTTCATCTTTCAATGAGAATTTGTAGCAAAGATACGATTAAGCCGAGAGCAATGCAAATTTATTTGCAATTGCCGAGCGGGAGTATCTAAGACGAAATCAAAAATTACAAACGCTCCGTTTCGCCGCTATCGCGCACGATCTCCCCCGCAAGGTCGTGCGTACCGTCCATCGCCTCCAGCCTGACACGACAGATCCGGTTGATAAAGGCCCGCTCGTAAGGCGCTTTGACGCGGATGTAGTTGCCCGTAAAACCGAACATCATCCCGCCGCGCATCGTACTCTCGAAGAGCACTGCCGACTCGGTGCCCTCGGCGCGCCGGCAGAAATCGCCGTGCAGGCGGTCGCACAGCGCTTCGAGCCGTTTCACCCGCTCAGAGGCCACCGACGCCTGCACCTTGCCGGGCAGGTCGACGGCCGGCGTACCGGGCCGCTCCGAGAAGGGGAAAATATGGAGGAACGCCGGAGCGATCCCCGTCAGAAAATCGCAGGTCGTCCGGAAGTCGGCCTCCGTCTCGCCCGGGAAACCGACGATCACGTCGATGCCGATGAACGCATCGGGCATCCGCCGGCGTACGGCGGCGATCCGATCGGCGAAGCGCGCCGTCGTATAGCGTCGGCGCATCAGGCCGAGAATCCGGTCCGAACCGCTCTGCAACGGAATATGGAAGTGATGCTGGAATTTAGTTGACGAGGCACAAAAGTCAATGATTTCGTCCGTTAGCAAATTAGGTTCTATCGATGAGATTCGATAGCGTTCGATCCCCTCGACCGCGTCGAGCGCCCGCAGAAGATCGATGAACCGCTCGCCGGTCGTCCGGCCGAAATCGCCGGTATTGACGCCCGTGATGACGATCTCGCGCTGACCGGCCTCGGCGATGCGGCGCGCCTCGGCCACCGCCTCGGCGATCGGCAGGTTGCGGCTCGCACCGCGGGCATAGTGGATCGTGCAGTAGGAACAGCAGTAGTCGCATCCGTCCTGCACTTTCAGAAAGGCGCGCGTGCGGTCGCCGCCGGAGAAGGCGGCGAAGAAGCGCGTCAACTCATCGGTCGTGCAGGTGGTGACGATCTGCCGCCCCTTGGCACCCAGTTCGACCACCCGTCGATATAAATCCCCCTTGTCGTTGTTGCTCAACACGATGTCCACCCCGTCGATCGCCGCGATCTCCTGCGGTTTGAGCTGCGCGTAACACCCCGTCACGGCGATGATCGCCCCGGGGTTGCGGCGGTGGAGCCTGCGGATCAGGTTGCGGCATTTCTTGTCGGCGTGCTCGGTCACCGAGCAGCTGTTGATTACGCAGATATCGGCTTCGGCCGTCGGGGCCACGCGCTCGAAGCCCCCTTCGGCAAACTGCCGGGCGAGCGTGGAACTCTCCGAGAAGTTGAGCTTGCAGCCCAACGTATGAAAACTGACGCGTCGTCTCAGCATCTTTACAATTCGTTTTTCCTGCCGGCGAAATTACGAAATTTCGCTCAAACTCGAAAATCGCCGAATTATCAGACAAAAATATTTGGAAGACAAATATTTTAGTATTATTTTTAGACCAATAATACCTTAACCCAGAATCGTTATGAAAAAAAATTACTACGTCTCTATTTTCACGTCGGTATCATTATTAACGACAGCATGCTCCCGCGACGATAATCTTGATACCAAGAATTCGAAGTCGGAAAGACAAGCATTTATTATCGAAGAAGCCTTTCCCGATACCCCAAAAGAACTCGTAACATTACCGAGTGGCATTCAAGTCGAAAAAGTCGACAGCATTTACATTTTAGGAGGCGATATTATTTTGACACAAGCACAGGTCGATAGCCTGAGCCGTCCTGCTACACGAGGTGCAATAATTACAGGAGTAGGAAAAAAGTGGGATTATGGTATCGTCTTTTATCGAATCGCCACCCCGGATAATCATGAAAAAATCCAAGCTGCCATTCAGGAATGGGAAGCCCAAACCGACCTTTGCTTTTTGGGAAGCGGTCGTCCCTTACAATAAGGATTATATTAAATTCATAAGTGGCTCAGGAAACTGGTCTAAATTAGGAAAAGTAGGAGGAGCACAAGAACTTTGCCTATATCCCGATGCTCGAAGTAACACAGGAACCGCCATTCATGAAATCGGGCATGCAATCGGCCTCTTTCACGAACAATGCCGCACAGACAGAGATAATTATATTACAATAAATTGGAACAATATTAAATCGGATAAGCAACATAACTTCCGAACTTATGTAGAATCAGGATATTCAGGGGAGAACATCAATCAATTCGACTTCAACTCCATTATGTTGTATTCTTCATATATCGGAGATGAAAACTTCGTACACAATCCCAATATTCCAGTAATAACAAAAAAAGACGGAAGTACTTTTACCGGACAACGATCTCATTTATCAGAGGGTGATATCACAACTGTCAATTCACGCTATCCGAATTACAAACCCTCTTTAATTTGTACTTACTATGGCGGTCGTACCGAACAACTTATTTTGAACGGAGGACAACCTGCAGGATATTCTGAATATTCAACTTTCGTTTTTCATGACGAAAGAACCTGCAAAAAGTGATTTTCAGTTCAATTAACAGAACACTGTCTCGAAACTTCTCGTGATTATGACGATGTCGAATGGGCAAATAATTTCTATATAACAATACCTGCAGGCTCGAACGGCAACACACGAGATAAATGACACATATTATCGATATGATGATTACGGTTGGACTCATGTCTCACGCAAATTGGAAATCCACAATGATTCGATTTTGATAATGAGTAACCCGAACGATATAATCTTAGAATCATGAAAACACATTTCTCACTACACTGCGTTGTCGAATCCTGTTCTTTGCCGCGCTAACAGCCTGCGCCAAAACTTCCGAAAAGGAAATCCGCAACTATACAGTGGCATCGGAGCGCCTGCTTATCACTCGCGAGGTGTGGGGCAACGACGAACCGGTCACCTATCCGGTCTATCTGGTCAAGGAGGGCGGCGCTATCGAATGGTCTCCGTTCGATCATATCATCACAGGATTCGTCTACACGCCCGGATTCGAATACCGTATCTCCGTTATCGTCGAACCCTTTGATGCGACGGGTGTTTTCGACGATGCTCCGAGCGAGACCTACACCCTCCGAGCAATTGATTCCCGCCTCGAAAAACGTTCGGGAGGCCTGCCCGCAGGCACCGTCTGCGAATAGGATGGCACACTCCGCGCTCGACAACCGGCTGCCTTTGACGATGACCGGTTGTTTTTTCATTGGTTTTAATTATAAAAAGACCTATTTTTGCGTTCGATTATCGGGCCGGACGAAACAACAACGGTTGCCGTCCCATACCGCCTGCAATGTGAACCTATGGAGTTTTCTACGATATCGCCCGCTACGCCTATCTGCACAAACGCGCTCGCGGCCTGCATCCTTTCGGGCATCGCCTGCGGGATCATGGGCACCTACGTCGTCTGTCGCCGCACGGTCTTTCTGGCGGGCGGCATCACGCACGCCTCGTTCGGCGGGCTGGGCATCGCCTTCTATCTGGGACTGAATCCCATTGCGCTCGGCATCGAGTGGGCCGGCAGCCGCGGGCGCATCCGCGAGACTCGGCCATCGGCATCATCTGGTCCGTCGGCATGGCCGTCGGGGCGCTCTTCATGAGCCTGCGTCCGGGCTACGTCGGGCGATCTGGCCGGATACCTCTTCGGCAGCATCGTGACGGTCTCGAGGCGCCGACGTCGCGGCGCTGGCCGTGCTCACGGCGCTCGTCGTCGCCGGCGCCGCGCTGTGGCTGCGGCCCGTGATGTACGTGGCTTTCGACCGCGACTTCGCCCGCAGCGGGGCATCCCGACGCGCGTGATCTCCTATCTCATGGCGGCCCTCACGCCGTCACCATCGTGCTGGCCATCCGCGTCATGGGCATCGTGCTGCTCATCTCGCTGATGACCGTCCCCCGTGGTGACGATCAACACGCTTCTCGAAATCCTTCCGCACTATCGCCTTCGGCTCCGCCGTGCTCGGCGCCTGGGCGCAGGCATGGCCAAACCTGGCGGTCAGCTACCATTCATCGTGATGTTCGTCCTGATGATGAACATCGTCTGGCGGTATATCGACGAGCTGGTCGGAAAGGGGTTGACGCCGGCATCATCATCGAGCTGATGACCTATTTCATGGCCAACATGATCCCGCTGGGGCTGCCGCTGGCCATGCTGCTGGCCGCGATCATGACCATGGGCAACCTGGGCGAGAACTACGAACTGCTGGCGATGAAGTCGGCCGGCATGTCGCTCGTCCGCATCACCAAGCCGCTCATCATCTGGTGGCGTGATCGCCGTGGGCAGTTTCTTCATCGGCAACAACCTCGTGCCGTATGCCAACAAGAAGGTGTACAGCATCATCTACGATATCCGCCAGCAGAAACAGGGCCTCGAATTCCAGGACGGCTCTGTTCTTCAACGGCATCGAAAACATGTCGATCCGCGTCAGCCGGCAGGAGCCCGACACGCACCTGCTCCACGACGTGCTGATCTACGACAACCGCATCGCCGCCAACGGCAACATGAACACCATCGTGGCCGACTCGGGCTACATCCGCCTGTCGGACGACAAGCGGTTCCTGCTCGTGGACGCTTTTCAACGGCGAGATGTACGAGCAAAAACCCGCAACAGCCAGTGGTTCAAGAGCAGGCTGCGCCACCACATCTTCGACAAGCAGGATCAGACGATCCCCCATGGAAGGCTTCGCCATGCAGCGCAGCGACGCCAACCAATTTTCGAACAGCCAGACCAAGAACATCAACGAGCTGCAGCAGGATATCGACTCGCTGAAATTCTGGTGAACAACGCCACGACCCGTTCGTACGAACCGCTGCTCACTCTGGGCGTTGGACTCCCTCTCGGCACTCAAACTCCGCGACAAGGCGCGGATATGGAACCAGGCGCGGACGCTGGCCAAAAGCTCGCGCAACATGTTCTCGTTCGACGAGTCGGCCGCAAGGAGGCGCTCAACCAGCTGTACCGCAGCAAGGTCGAGTGGCACAAAGGAAAATATCGCTTCCGGTGTCGATCCTGATCTTCTTCCTGATCGGTGCGCCGCTGGGCGCCATCATCCGCAAGGGCGGCCTGGGACTTCCGGTCGTGGTGTCGATCATCTTCTTCGTGATCTACTACATCATCAGCCTCTCGGCGAGAAACTGGCCAAGGAGGGCAGCTGGGAAGCCGTTACGGCATCTGGCTCGACGTTCATCCTCACGCCGATCGCCGTATACCTGACCTACAAGGCCACCAACGACTCGGCATTACTCGACACGGACTGGTATGCCGGAAGACTCAAGGCATTGAACGAGCGCATGCGACCTGCGATCAACAAATTGAAAAACGCGATAAAACTCAAACGAAATGGCAAAACACGATTCTGAATAGTGTAGAGGAGGTTATCGAAGACTTCCGCAACGGCAAAATAGTGATCGTCGTCGATGACGAAGACCGCGAACGAAGGCGACTTCATCGTCGCGGCGGAGAAAATCACCCCCGAAATCGTGAATTTCATGCTCAAAGAGGGCCGCGGCGTACTGTGCGCCCCGCTGTCGGAGAAACGCTGCGCCGAACTGGGGCTCAACATGATGGAAGGGAGAACAACACTTCGCTGCTGGGCACGCCGCCCCTCTTCACTGTGACGGTCGACCTGCTCGGCAACGGCTGCACCACGGGCGCCCTCGATCCACTTAATCGCGTGCTGCCACCACATACGCGCCCGCCGATCCGCCACCCGTCCGTCGGATCTGGGCCGCCCGGGCCACATGTCAACCCGCTGCGTGCCCGCGAGAAGGGTCTTTGCGCCGGCTGGGGCATACCGAAGGCCGTCGATAGGCCCCGCCTGGCTGGCCCGAGGATTGCAGCCCTGCGGCGCTCGATCGGGATCATGAACGGAACGGCTCGGTAAGCCACTGCCGCAGTTGCTCGAAGTGGCGAAAGAAATTCACGACCTGAAAATCGTCTACCCATCGCCGATCTGATCGCCTACCGTCTGCGACGCCGTTCCGCCAGAGAGCAACGGGCTGGAACACGTCGCGCCTGACCAGGGCGAGTGGACGAAGGCCCGTGCTGATCATATACTTTCGTCGTGCGTACGGGCGACATCTTCGGCTCCTACCAGCGCGACTGCGGCGAACAGCTCCACGAAGCCATGAGCATGATCGAGCGCCAAACGCGCCGGACTGGAAAGGCTATGGCTGCACATCGACGAGATCGTGCCGATCGTCATCGCGCCCAACAAGTACAACGAGCACTACCTCGAAACCAAGGAGGTGCGCATGGGGCATAACGCTCGGCCTGTTCAAAAGAAGTAAGCCGATGCGCCTGCACCTCGCCGCACCGGAGCCGGAGGATCGAAACTCCGTGATTTCTTTGCTGACCTATTTCGACGGCCGTGCGGGCGAGAACGCCAAGGGTTTCGAGTCCTTATTTCGTCACCTTCGCCGACGGCGTGATCGCTGGAACAGCATCTGGGGCTTGCGCACTTCGCCTTCGGCTGCGAGAGCCGCGCCGAGGTCGTTTCGGCTCACCGAACGGCGCGCGCCGACGTCATCCGTGCTGAGCGAACCCCACTACAGGCGACGGCTACTATGGTGGTCGGCGACCCCGGCAACTTAACCTTGTCCGAACTTTCGTATACAAAAGCATAACATGATGAATCGAAAACAGCGCGCATCGTCTTCATGGGTACGCCCGAATTCGCCGTCCGTCACTCCGGCGGCTCGTCGCCGAAAGGGTACAACGTCGTCGGGCGGTCACCGTCCGACAAAACCGGCCGGCCGCGGCCGGCACCTGCGAAAAGCGACGTGAATCGCCGCCCGCGAAGACTGGGGTGCCTTATTGCAGCCCGAAAAGTTCCGCGATCGGCATTTCTGGATGCCTTGCAGGCGTTGCAGCCGATTTAGAATCGTAATGCGCCTTAAGATGCTTGCCCGAAGTCGTCTGGGCGATGCCCCGTCCTGGGAACCTTCAACCTACACGCCTCAGCTGCTTCCCGAATACCAGGGGCGGCGATCAACTGGGCCATCATCAGCGGCGAACGCCGAGCAGGTATCACGACGTTCTGCTCCAACCACAAATAGACGAGGGGCGATCCTCGCGCAAGGAGCGTGTCGCCATCGCGCCGGAGGTTTCTTTTTATTAAGGAACGCTCTACGAACGGCTGATGCTGCTCGGCGCCGAACTGGTCACCGCGACCGTCGACCGCATCGCAGCGGGGGACTGCACTCCTGCGGAGCAGATGCACTCGCCTGCGGGGATCTGTCCATCCGGCCCGCATGTGAACCTCGTGCGGGGACTGTCGCCCCTATCCAGAATGGACGCCGATATTCAAGAAGGGGAGCCGAGCGATACGGCCAAAATCTTCGCCGTGCATTTCGAACCGGGCGGGGGTAGTACAGCGGCCCGGCACCGTCGAGACCGACAAGCGCACCTACCTCGCGGTCGCCTGCGCCGACGGCCGCATCGTCGTCGACGAATTGCAGATCGCCGGCAAACGCCGGATGTCGGCGCGCGACCTGCTGCCGGGTATGCGCGACCTCGCGGATTACTCCTTCGGGGAGGGAGGCAGCCGAAGCCTGACGCCAGCGGCGGTAACGGTCTACGGGCCATACCGCCGCAATACCGACCACGGCACCGACCGTCGCCTCCGAGCAGCGCAAAAGCAGTCCGTTGGCCAATGGCGACAGGTCGGGGGAACGTTCCGAGACGATCAGTACGATGATAAGCGTGATCGTAGCCATTTTGCCGTTGTCCGGCACCTTGAACATCATGCAAATCACCTCTTCCAATACGACGGCGACGACCATTCCTGCCGGCGAAAAGCGGAAATTCACCAGATAGACATAGGCCACGACCGCACCGATGAAGGTGCCCAGCACCCGCGCCACCCCTGCTGAACGGCGTGTCCGGATATCGGGTTGCTGTTGCACGACGATCGCCGAGACACAGGCCAGCATCGCCCCCCGTCAGGCTCGACGCTTCATGGAAATGCGACGTAATCGCAAAACCGAGCAGGTAGGCGAGCGTGACGGCGACGGCTTTCGCAATCACTTCGAGCGGCTGCACGCGGCGCAGTATCTCCCACGGTGTAATCATCTCTCCCGTCCCCACGGCAAGAAACGCACCGGAAAAACTCCTGTCCGTCCCGAAATCCGCCCGAATCCCGAAAAACCGCCGCTCACCGTGTCCGGTACCGAATGCCGATCGCTGAAAAACTGCCGAAAACGAACCTTTTTTCATTAAGCCGAGTGTAGAGACTAACGCAGTTCGAGCTATACCGAGGCGGGAAAAAGGTGCACGAATGTGCACCTTTTCATTAAGCCGAGCGCAGAGACCAACGCAGTTCGGGTCATGTCCGCCCTCGCGGATTGCACCTTCGGAACCTGACGCCGACCGGCGACAAACA
>VOFD01002742.1_pt1 | contig 40647 bp, 75 predicted proteins | sample 5384101 | NCBI WGS metagenome assembly VOFD01 (sample SAMN12384723, study PRJNA508395) | human gut metagenome | isolation source: healthy gut C | host: Homo sapiens
CCACAACGGTTTTGGTCGTGATAAAACTGTCCATGCCTTTGAAAAGAGAATTTACTGTACTCTGAAAGTTGTTGTTTTCTGATGCCATATTAAGCCCTCCTTAATCGTCTGAATCGTTTCCAGTATATTTTTAATTTTTATCAAAAAATATCTTCGCTCCTGTCAGTGCAAGATGGCAGATGCGGATATGTCCCAAAGCCAAAACTTCTCCTTCGCAGACCTGATCTTCAAAATCAGGCTCAAGATCCAGTTCCTCGCACTTCGCCGGAAGGATCAGATAGAGAATCCCGGTAAACTCTCCGGTGAGTGCCGGATCTCCGAAACCATAATGTACATAGCCTTTGATCTTATGCGGGCGGATATGTCTCAGAAGATAAAAGAGATGATTCTTCAAGATCTGATAAACTTCCCGTGAAAGATCTGAACGCAGAAAATCAAGATATCGCTTCAGTGTCTCTTTTGATTTTGTAATAGAACGGATCGTTTTTTTCGCCTGCTCTTTTGCGGTGAGGATACGATTTCTGATCTTTTTCGATCTGCATGCGTACCTTTTCGATTATATTGAAAAACGATGTCGCTTTTTCCGGTTCAGCCGCATCTTCTGCCTGCAATTCTGACATTTCACCATCCTGTGTTTCTGATTTCGAAGCCTTGTTTTCCTGTGTTTCGGTTTTCGGAGACGGTTCTGGTATCCGGTTTCGTTTTCTCTTCTAACACAGGCAGTGGCTTTTTTCTCTTCCGAAACATCCTCTGTTTTTTCTGTCTCGCAGTTCTTTGTTTCATTGTTTTCTGCCTCTTCCGAAGAATCCTCCGTCTGCCCGGTATTTTTTTAGCGAAATCGATCTTTTTTCCGAAAATCTGCGGTACAAAGGATATCTGCCCATTCCGATAGCCTGCTTTTACCTTCAGGATGCCAAACAGCCAGCTCACACTGACGTTTGCAGTACTTTTTTTCAGTTCCCCGTGTTTTCTGCACATATGCGATACCGCAGAGGCAAAAACAAAACGGTCAGAAGGATCAGCAGGGGACCAGTCCCAGAAGAACGGCCAAAAAGAATCCCCACTATTTTCAGTATAGCCAGTATGATATGTATCATATACAAACACCCGTTAATTTCTTTCCTGATTATGATTCTGCAACGCCTGCCAGAATCACCTGCCAGACCTCACATAAGCCTGCCCTGTCTTTCACTGCATCTGCTTTTCAGATAACGGAGGATATCTCCGTTTCCGGTTTCTCTGTATGTCTCTTCCGCCATCTGGACCACCAGATCCACGGCTTCCTCATAGCCTTTGGCAATGCCGTAGATCATCGGCAATTTTTTTTCTCACTGCTCTTTGTTTCAGCCACGCAGAAGAAAGGATATCAAACTGATCCTCGCCGTTTTGTCGCCTCGGTGATCACCCACACATCGATCATTCCCGCACCGATCTTCAGTTTCCGGATGATCTTGTTTTTCTTTTTGATGCACCTTCCCCCACATAGAGATATGGATACCATTTCATATTTTTTCCTTTCTCCTGCCTTCGAATTCTTGTTCTATTTTTACCAGACACAGAAACATAATGCAACGACTAACGAACTTCTCTTATCATGCAGTACTGTTTCAGGGAGAAATTTTTTCAAGCACACCATATACCTTAAATCCAAATTTCTGATAAAACTCCACATTATTCTGATTGTGTGTCTCCAGCGAGATCATCATCCGGTGCTGATCTGCGTAGCGTATGGTTTCCTCCAGAAGTCCTGCCGCAATCCCATGATGCCGCATCTGCGGATTAACTGCCAGATAGATCACGTGGAGCCTGCGATTCTGATGAAGCTGGTCTGTCCAGTTCGAATTCAGATAGTCTCCGCCCTTGATAAAATTGTAAAACGTATGCAGAGACGGATCTTCTTTTATCAGAAAACTATCCGTATGTAATACTGCCTTTGCTTCTGTATAAAGAAAACGGAAAATATTGCATGATTTTGTTTCATCAGATACCACAAGAACGCCGTTCAGCTCTTCGCTGTCCGAAAAAAATCTCACATGTCTCATAAAATTCATCCATATCACAGTGAAACAATTCCGGCATCAATTTCTTTCGGATTTCCGCATTTGGTATCAGTGTCTCATAAAGTGGATCATGTGCAAAGCACAGATTCAGAAGTTTTTCCAGTTTTGGCAGATCCTCTCTCTGCACGCGGTATAAATTTTCGCTGTCCATAAATTTCTGATTTTGTCCCTTTCTGTATGCTCAGTTCAGATACGTTTCTTTCAGAACTTCTGTTATCTTGTCAGTATATTTTTCCAGTAATGTATACTGTTTTTTCACATTTTTTTTTTTTTCAGTCGGAGAATCTCACTTTCAAAATCAGATCCCGCAGTTTTTTCTTTTTCCAGCAGGCTTCTCACCAGAGTATAAAGCTTTTCATGCTCCATGATCCTTCCATAGCCCCATTTCAGCCGTTCCCTTGGCTGATGGAAAACATAGTCCGTGAAATGATTGTATACATCTTCATCAAACATAAACGCATAAGCATTGTTGTCAACCTGATAGAGCCGTCCAAGTGCCTTTGATACTTCTGCTTTTTCAAGATCTTCTATCGCATCTTCTAAAAGCCTGATATTTTTCAGAAGGATCTCATGTGGATAAAGTACGTTTCCGTACCAGTCGATGCGTACAAACGTATCCTGTTCTTTTTGAAGTTTGCAAGCTGTTTCTGTTCCAGAGGACGCAGGCTTTCAAACAGCTCTTCTGCTTCTTCAAAGCGTTCCTCCTTAAGAAGGCGGCGGTAAGCACGGTTCTGTTCCTGTACCTTCTGATAATCCTGCTCTGCTTTTTTTTTCTGCTTCTTTCAGATATTGCTTCATAACATCCAGTTTCTTTGAAAGTACACCTTTTGCGCCTTCCGCTCCGGGAAACTTCCCTGCCCGGCTCATAACCGGGGCAAAACACAACGGAACGACCGCCGTCTGATCCAGTTCACAGATCAGCAAAGAGAAACAGTTCGTGATGCAGGCGGTATACCTGCTCATCGTAATAATCATCGTTATCAAACTGTGAATGGTAGTGCGTCTCCATAAAACTTCCACCGGTAAAATCATTGACCATGGACGGAATGCCGGCGATCGCCATGGAAAAGTCATCAGACCAGGTCTCGATCGGTGCCGTAATCTTCGTCTCCTCCGGATAGGCCTGTGTCAGAAGCGGCAGATTAGAAAGAAATTCTTCCAGATAACGCACATATTCATAACAGCTGCGGATCCTAGCCCTTGTTCCATGTGCCAGTGCAGGAAGTTCAAAATTAAGATCTGCGATCACTTTGCCGACCCACTCCGGATGTGCTGTAAAAAAATTTGCTCGTAAGCACCCGCTGACCAGTCAAAATCAGAATCGATCACGCCCCATTCCTCTGCCGCCATTGCACAGAATACGATTGTATTGTTTGGCTGATAACCACTCTCCAGCAAAGACTTTGCGATGCCGAACATCAGGGCAACCGCAGTATTGTCATCCTGAAAGCCGCTGAAATAAGAATCATAATGTGCGGAGAGCAGGATCATACGCCCGGATGCTTTCCAGGAATCCTTCCGCAGATATTGTAAGTGGTGCACGACGGCATCACCTGGCTGTCCGCGTCAAAAAGACCTGATCTCTTCTTTTTTTCTTTCAACAGCTCTTTAAGCACTTCTGCATCTTTTCTGAGATTGAAAAAAGTCGCCGCATCGGAAGGCCCTGCAATATCCTGTGCATTTAAGGCTTCGTTGTCAATCTCACCATATCCGCCGTCCTGACAGCAATCAGGGCTTTTGCCCCTTTTAAATGTGCCTGATAAACCGGGTAATTGATCCACCATTCATCTCTCTGGTTGATATCGACAAGTACCAGTTTCCCCTGCACTTCCCGGCCTCATAATCCTTTTTTTTTCCGTTCCTTTTTCCCACATAAGTCAGGGAAAAAGGTTCAAAGCCATCAGTCTTAAAGTCTGTCTGATATGCTCCAAGCTGAAATTCTCGGCGTTTGCCTTTTGTCTCCACCGCAAGGACTGCCTTTTTAAATTCCCAGCCATCCACGGTGACGGCATCTTTTGTAACCTGTGAAAGCCCGATGCTTTCCATTTCTTTTTTCAGCATCTCACCGGTCTTAAATTCTGCCTGCGAACCTGCCGGGCGGTATCCCAGTACCTCGTTGGAGCGAAACTGCTCCATGCGTCTTGCCAGTTTGTAAGAATATTCAATATCCAGATGTTCTAATAAATGTTCTCTTGTATGCATATCCAGACCTCCTATTTGATCTACCCACACGCATTTTTATCTTAGTCGGAGAAGACTCCCATTTCTATAAAAATATCTGCAAAGTCCATGATATGAAAATGGAGTCTGCGGCGAACCGAGACTCCAGCTTTCACTCCTTCTGGTGCAGTAATTTGTCAAAAATATTTTTGTTACCCCAGAGATTCCGCCTCTTTAATTCCAGATATTCATTATACGCTTTTTCCAAAATCGCTTTTTCATTTGAAAACTTCAGCAGATGATATGCCTCATGGTACTTATAATATCCGGAATCCACGAAATATTCTTCTCTCTGTGGCTTGCTGTAATAACTGTCCGCCATCATCAGATACCAGTGTACATCCTTGGAAACGATGTCCTCCGGGACATTAAATGTATACTGACTTTTTCCGACATACTTGATAATGGAAGCATCGACACCCGTTTCCTCCAACACTTCCCTGGCGGCGGTATCTTTATACTCTTCGCCAGCTTCTACTGTTCCCTTAGGCAGGACCCAGCCCTCATATTTGTTCTTATAGCTTTTGTATAACAGCAGGATCTTCCCGCGAAAGATTACCACACCGCCACAGCTCGTTGCCTCAATCATTGCAATTCCTCCTGTATGCGTTGTGTCTAAAACTGTTTTTAGTATACCCCTTTTTTCAGCTGAACGCAAGCTATAAAAATATTCTCTTTTGCATTACTGCTGATACTGCAGTTCGTACCACCATTTGTCAAATACCATCTTGGTCGCCGGGACTGCGGAAGAACTTCCGGAACCGCCGTCTTCGATGATCACACTGATCGCCAGTTTTGGATTTTCCGCATCCAGATAACCTACAAACCAGGAGTGAGTTCCTTCTGCTCCTCCTTCGTCGCCGTATTCTGCAGATCCGGTCTTCCCCTGCCGCCGTATATTCTTCCCCGGAAATCTTTCTTGCCGTTCCGTCGGTGACTACTTCCTTCATAAATCCGGACAGGATATCGACTTCTTCTTCTGACATCAGTTCTTTGTATTTGACCGGTGCATACTGCTTTACAATGTCTCCGTCATACGTTTCGATGTGATCGATGTAGTATGGATTCATCATAGTGCCGCCGTTTGCCACGGTTGCAGCCACGAGTGCCATCTCAAACGGTGACACGACCGTCTCTCCCTGTCCAATCGCAGTCATCATCTCTTCTCCGTAGGAGGCATTGGATGACAGACGGAAAAGGCTCTGGCTGGACGGAAGATCGATCGGCAGATCTTTGTTAAAGAGGAACGACTCGCAGAGTTTCCGGTACGAATCATTGTTCACTTCCATACCGATCTGTGCAAAAGGCACCGTTGCAGGAGTGGACAAATGCCTGCTCCAGATTTTCATATCCATGGACTTCTCCTTCGTAGCAGGTGATCCGCACATCTTCTTTGGAAATGCTTCCGTTACAGGTATAGTTGAAATTATGGTAATCATCCGGATGTTCCCGGATATATTCCCAGCGTTGTGAGGATCTTAAAGGTAGATCCCGGCGGATACTGCCCTGCAGTGCACGGTTAAAAAGGGAACTGTTGCTGTCGTCATTGATCAGTGCATCCCAGTCCTGCTCGATCGTATTCGGATTAAAATCCGGTTTGGAAACCATCGCCAGTACCTTTCCGGTGGACGGCTCCAGCACCACGATCGCACCTTTGTTGTCACCAAGTGCATCATAACATACCTGCCGCAGCTGTGTGTTCAGTGTCAGCACAAGGCTGTCCCCCTGTACTTTGGTATCCAGCTTTTTTCTTCCCGGATCTGATCCAGGATGGAGGCATGACTGCTCAGCAGATCATAATTATAATCGACTCGATACCGGACTTACCATTTGTTGCATAACCGACAATATGTGCAAACAGATTGCTGTACGGATAGCTTCTGCTCTCTGTCCCGTCTTCTGCAATGTCTGTCTGTGCTAGGACGTTGCCGTCCGCAGAATAAATATTGCCTCGGATGATCTGTTCCTGGTAAGCAGACTGTTTTGTATTGTACTGGTTATTATTAATATCATCCCGCAGCACCACATTAAAATAGATCAGATAACCTGCCATTGAGAGAAACAACGCCACCATCAGATAACTGACACGAACCAGCACCTTGTTCTTGATACGGCGGATGCGTTCTTCTTCCTCGTTATCATAGTCATCATAATCCTGATCCAGATAATCCTCATCCGGATCAGCCTGTGCATTCTTCCTTTTCGCCTAGTACTATCGATAGTTTTGCGGCTCTTCATAATATTCTTCATCTTCAAATGAATCATCCTCGTCTTTTCTTAGTATATAGAGTCCCTGGATCACAGAGAACATGATCAGTGTACTGAGCATGGAACTTCCTCCGAGCTGACAAACGGAAGCGTGACACCGGTCATCGGGATCATCTTCATGGAACCGCCGATCGTTAAAAATACCTGGATCGCATACGTGCAGGCAAGTCCAAGTGCCACATAACGGTAAAAATTCTTCGTCATTTTCATTGCGATATTGACAAACATGATAAAGCAGCTCATGCAGATCAGAATCGTGCAAATGCAGAAAATACTTCCCATCTCTTCGGCGATCGCCGCAAACATAAAGTCCTGATCCACATAAGGGATCTCGGTCGGTGATCCCTGATACAGACCGGTACCGAACCAACCGCCGGCCGCGATCGCAAACAGTGCCTGTGCCACCTGATAGCCGCTTCCTTCATAAACACTGAATGGATCTTTCCAGATCTCCACGCGGACACGGACATGGGCAAACAGGAAATACGCCGCCACGGCCGCCACCACAAACGCTCCGAATCCAAGAGCCAGCCATTTCCAGTCACGCGTTGCCACATAAAGCATGATCAGATAGGTCATAAAATAGATCAGTGCACTTCCAAGATCTGTGGAGATCAGGATCAGCACATGGACAGCCGCCAGAATGGTAGTTTTGACAATCTGCGAAAATTCGGTCGATTTTGATAACATTCCGGCAATGCAGAATACATAAATAATCTTGACAAACTCCGATGGCTGTAGGGTAATGCCGGCAATCGTCAGTGACAGCTTTGCACCATTTGTCACCGTTGCCATGACCGCAACCGCTACCAGAAGTCCGATGCCAAGGATAGCATAGACCACAGCAAATTTCGTGATAAATTTCAGCTTGCTGATCAGCCACGGCACGATCAGAGCGATCACCGTTCCGATCACACAGATCTGAAACTGTTTGACCGACTGATCATAAGACAGTCTTGTAACCATAATAAAACCGATCGTGATCAGCATACACATATTATTGATCGCAAGTTTGGAAGCTTTCGGATACAGATGCCTGAAAAAGATCAGTGTCGTCGCTGCCAGATACAATGCCTGTTCCCCGTAAAAAACAGGATCTGGGACTGGTTCATCTGAAGGTACAGTACCATAAAAGCCACAAAATGGAGACAGAACATCACCACATTCTGTCTGATAAAGAGGAATTCTCTCGCTTCCTCGCTCCGCTTAGCAAAGATCAGAATACTTTGCAGCGTATAGATCACCATCAAAGTGATCAGAACATATTTTGAAAATTCTATGATCAGTTTATCCACCGTTTCACCTACTCCACTCCTCGTTTGTAGTGTCCTCTTGTAAATTCATATCCCGGCTCTCCCAGTTCTTCTCCCCAAAGATATTCTTTCATTAAATCGCTTTGCGACTGCCGCCGCTTCTTTGTTGCTTTCTGTCGTAAACGCCAGCCGTACAGATGCCAGGTCGCATTTTCGCACCTCTTCGCTCCATCCGTGCGGCGAAACCGGAACAGAATTGTAAATCACATTATAACAGTAACTGCAAAGCAGTTTTTCACCGGGAATTCTTTCCCCTTGCGATCACGTACCTTAAAAAGCTCCGGCGTTTTCTGACAGTGTCCTGCACTTTTTTCAGACACTGTGTGCTTGTCATGACCGGAATCCTTCCGTAGACCAGCATTTCATCGCCATCGCAGTCACGCTCTTTCAATTCTTTGAACGTAAGCTCTGCAGGGCAGAAAAAAAACTGCAACCTAGATTTCTTAAAAAACGCTTTCGCTTCTTTATTATAAGCATAAACATTGTAATCTCTTTGCCCAGGTTCCGTCATATCCGATCTGCTCCAGATATGCGATCTGCTCCAGATTTTTGACCATCATTCCGTCAAAACAGGTCATATACTGCTTCATCTGCTGATCCCACAGTTCCTGATCTTTGTCCGGAACAGAGACGGAAAAAATGTACCAGAGCTCCTTTTTCTGCCCCTGGCATCTCTGTGCCATCGACGGAATCTGTTCACACATCCGAAAATCCAGAAAGCATTTGCTGTCAAGATAAATCCTTTTGACGCCTTCTATTTGCAAAGCATTTCTTCAAACAGGTCTGCCCGTTCGATCGATACAGAAAGCTTTGCTTTCTTTTCTTGTTTCCGTCATTGGCAGATTTTTCTGCTTCCACTTTTTCCATCTCCGGGCTGTTTTCTCCTGTTTTCCCGGATTTGTCAGATTTTCTCTGATAAGCCTGCAGCTGTTTTTCCTGTAATGCTTCCAGAGCCCCCCGTCGAAGTTCATTGAAACTCTGCATCGGCAGAAAACAGTCCTCATCCATCACAATCTGAAGATGTTCAAACAGATACGGCGAATTTCCGGTACGCATCATCTGTTTTCTTACACGTTCCTCCGCAATCGGCTGTTTCTGTGCCGCCTGTACAATCGCTCCGCTCTGGGAGGCAGTGATCCTGCCTTCCGGCCCGTCATATGTCACCGTCAGTATAGCAGGTTTCCCTTTAAAAATCATTAACTTGCCCTTAATTTTTTTTTCATAGAGGATCTTCCCGATATACTGCTCTTTCAGTCCTTCCATCAGTTTTGCATTGTACGTGCGATTCCAGATGCCTCCCTTCTGCAGTCTGCCCGCATCGCGGACTTTCATGGAAAAGATCCTGCCTTTTTTCACATCTTCCGCCACCGTTGCGGACTCCAGCATATCACCTTTTTGCAGATTTTCCAGTGCTTTAAAAAGTAAGCTGTCCGCCTTTTTCTCTGTTCCAGAAGCATGGCACCTTCTGTCCCGTAGTGATTCTGCCGCTTCATGGACATCATCGACACACCATGGTATCTCTGATAATATCCTGTGGAAAAACCGCCCCGGTTATACAGATCCATCAAATCCTGGATATCTTTTTTCTCCACATGATATCCTTCTTTTCCGTTTTACGGTAAAGATCCACATATTTGCGGTACATGGTCGCCACACCTGCCGCATACTCCGTTCGCTTCATCCTGCCTTCGATCTTCAGAGAATCCACGCCCACTTCCAGAACCTCCGGCAAAATCTGCAAAGTACAGATGTCTTTCGGACTTAACCAGAACTGCTCTTTTCCTTCATATACATAAGGAAGTCTGCACGGCTGTGCACAGCGTCCACGGTTCCCTGCTGCGTCCTCCGATCATACTGCTCATCAGACACTGACCGGAATAACAGTAACAAAGTGCCCCGTGCACAAAACATTCGATTTCAGAGAAGTATTCTGCCGGATCGGCGCGATCTCCTCCAGGCTGATCTCTCTTGCCGGAACAACTCTGGATGCTCCCAGTTTTTCCAATAAAGCTGCACTTTGCACGGAATGGACCGACATCTGTGTGCTGGCATGAAGATCAAGATTGGGAAATTCTCTTTTCAAAAAGCAAATGCCCCGAAATCCTGCACGATCACGGCATCCAGACCCTGCTCATAAAACGGCACCAGCCAGTCTGCCAGTTGATAAATCTCCGACTGTTTCATTAGCGTATTGGTTGTCAGATATAATTTTTTATTGTGCAGATGACAGTAATCGATGCATTCTGACAACTCTTCATCAGACAGATTGTTTGCGTATGCCCTCGCACCAAACATTCTGCCTCCTGTATAGACTGCATCTGCACCTGCATACAATGCGACTTTTAATCCTTCAATCGAACCTGCCGGTGCCAGAACTTCTGTTTCCACAAAATCCCTCCTGTACTTGTCATGGCAAAAAGCCACCTGTTTTCATGTAAACTTAAAAGGTTGGCAGACGCAATGCCGAACTGCCTTTTCTCCGGCTCTTTGTGTCGTTCCAACCTCTGTCTGTATTACTTGCCCAACTCTGTCTCCAGTTTTACAATCTGCTTCTGGTACTCTGTTGCCTGTTCTTTTAAAGCTTCCAGCTCTTTTCTTTGCATCTTCCAGCTTGATCTGAGTGGAGATCAGTTCATGTTTCAAATCGTACAGTTCCTGATCTTTCTGTGCCAGCTCTTCTTCGACCATCTCCACCTGATTCTTGGCTTTAAAATAATCATCTGCAACATTCAACTCCAGCAGGATGCTTTTCAACTCCTGGGACAGTCTTGCGTAACCATCCAGTTTTTTAATTCTGCCAGTTTGTTATTGATATATGTGGCAACCCGCTGCAGATACTCTTCACTCTCATATCCACTCAGGGTATAAATCTTCCCATCAATGAGTACTTCCGTTTTGTTTTTGGATGACATCCTGTGTACTTCCTCTCTTTCGGTAATTACTTGACGCATGATCTTTCCCTATTATAACCTCATATCGCAATTATTTACAAGAGAATATTACAAATCTTTTTCATTTCGTTTCTTCTTTTTCAATTCCAAGGTGCTGATACGTAAGATCTGTGACCACTCTTACGGCTCATAAACTTCTTCGATCGTTCCGGCATCCTCACCGATCGCCCGCCGCCAGGGGTATCCAGCCCGACCGGGCGTCCCATAAATTTCTCTGTCATCGTATAGAGGATCCGGCGGTCCGTCTGATCAAGTCCACAGGAATCCACCTCCAGAAGATCCAGGGCGAAGGATGCCACTTCTCCTGTGATCTTTCCATCGTAACGCACCTGTGCAAAATCGCGGACACGTTTCAAAAGACGGTTTGCAAGCCTTGGCGTTCCCCTGGAACGTTTGGCAAGCTCGGCGGCTCCCTGCGGATCGATCTCCACATTCAGTACATCCGCCGACCGCATGATGATCGTCTGCAGCTCTTTTTCTGTATAAAATTCCAGGTGATGTACCACTCCGAAACGATCCCGCAAAGGTGCCGTCAGAAGACCTGCCCTTGTCGTCGCCCCCACCAGTGTAAATTTCGGCAGATCCAGACGGATCGATCTGGCGGAAGATCCTTTTCCGATCATAATGTCGATCGCATAGTCTTCCATGGCCGGATAGAGAACCTCCTCCACCTGACGGTTCAGCCGGTGAATCTCATCTACGAAAAAGCACATCGCCCTCCTGCAGATTATTAAGGATTGCCGCCATCTCCCCCGGTTTTTCGATCGCCGGTCCCGAGGTGATCTTGATATTTACCCCATCTCATTGGCAATGATGCCCGCCAGGGTCGTCTTTCCAAGGCCGGGCGGGCCGTAAAGCAGCACATGATCCAGCGTATCGCCTCTCTGCTTCGCCGCTTCGATATAAACTTTTAAATTTTCTTTTGCTTTTTCCTGTCCAATATACTGTTCTAATGTCTGCGGTCGCAGATTTTTTTTCAGAAGATACATCTTCCTCCAGAATATCCGTTGTGATAATTCGCTTTGCCATTTTTTCCTCTTTTTATTTATTCTAAGATCTTAAAGTCAGAAGATGCCCTGCGATTTCAGACTTTAACCCCGGCATCATTCAATTTCAGATCAGATCATTCTTTTCAGTCTTTGCTTTCAGTATTGCCTCGGTGTCCATATCATCTCCCGGCTCCACCTTCTGCACGGCACGCAGAGCATCTGCCGGACTGTAGCCGAGAGCTGTCAGGGCTTCCACTGCTTCTCCTCTTGCATCCGGAAGCGTCTCTTCTGCTTCCTGTTCATGCAGAAGCTTCTTTTCAAATGCATCCTCCAGATCCAGCTTGTCTTTCAGTTCCAGGATCATTTTTTTCGCCGTCTTCACACCGATCCCCGGTGCTTTGGCGATGGTTTTTGCATCTTCCGACAAAACGGCAAATCTCAAATCATCTGCTGAAAATGCAGTCAGGATCCCAAGTGCCGCCTTCGGTCCGATCCCGCTGACACCAAGCGGCAGTGAAAAAACTTCCAGATCATCCTTGTGCTGAAACCCATAGAGCTGCATCGCATCCTCTTTTACGTGAAAATAAGTGTGAAGCTTCACCTGACTGCCCATTTTCGTCAGGCTGCTCCGACTCTCTTCCCGATATATAAATACGATATCCGATTCCACGAACATCCAAAATCACACTTCCCGGAAGTGTCTCCACAAGTTCCCCTTTGATATACGCGATCATATTTTCCCCTTTGTTGTTCTGTTTTATATTCCAAACCGTTACGTGATTTTTTCCAAAACGGTTAGTCTCTGTCTTTTTTTCCATGTCTCATCTGATATATACAGATGATATCCCATCGCATTTCCAACCTGCCAGTCATAGAATGCCTTTTTTTCTTCCGCCAGTGCTTCCAGAATACTCATAATTGTTCCGCCATGGACGACGATCGCCGCAGAATATTTCTTTTGCTCCAAAAAGTTCCGCCACAATCGTTTTAAAAGCTTTCACACAGCGTTTCCGGAAATGGCTCTGCTCTTCGCCCGCCGGAAACGGCAGTGTCCCGTTGCTGTCAAGCCATCTTTGATAATCCGCATCACCGGATAATTCCTGAAAATTTTTGTTTTCATATCTGCCGAAATCGCATTCCCGCAGATCTGAAACCACAGAAATAGACTGCTTTGGAAACAGGATCTTCGCACTTTCCCTGCACCGCGGCATCGGACTTACAAAAAGTGCCTCCACTGCCGGATACTTTTTTTCGCATCTGCCATCTGCATAAGACTTTGCTTTTCCTTCTTCGCAGAGCGGTTCGTCCGTTGTCCCGATATATCGCCCTTCCAGATTTCCTTTTGTTTTTCCGTGTCGTATCAGATAAACATCCATATTATATCGTTCCCTTTTTTCTGTTTGCTGTCCACTGCTCACAGTGATGCACACCATGCATCGCAATACCCGGTTCTTCTGTGCACCTCTGCCATCCGCCAGGATACTTCGCATCATTTGATTTTTGTTCCGATACCGCAGACTACACGATACACTGCATCTGCCTCAGAAGCAATCTCCGTGCAGACACGCCCGGTTGTCTCCCGGTAGTTCCGGTCAAACACATCCATCGGAACCACGCCGTATCCGAGTTCGTTGCTGATCAGGACAAGATCCGGATTCTTCATCCACAGCTGTTCTGCCAGATCCTGCACACTCATTTCCTGCTCCAACATTCTTCGGATATACTCATGGAAATGAAACAGCACTTTTGCATGGTAAATATCCGAAAAAGCACAGCTTGTGCCATCCGTAAAATCTTCTTTTTCTCGTTCAGAAGTTTCTCTGCAAACGCCTTTTTCCCCTGAAACGTTCCTCCTACGATCAATATCATATATGATATCTCCATTTCTCATATGATTTTTATTTTTTGACATCCTTATCGCAAGATACACAGTCGACCTTGTATGACAAGCTCTTAACGTAAAACAATACGAAGTCCGATCACGCAGACTGCCATAAACAGTTCGCAGTTCTGAAGGAAGAATCCTGCCAGATCGCCGGTGATCCCGCCAAATTTTTCATAAGATAAATGGCGGTACCAGAAAAATACCAGCAATGCCCCGATCAGCTCTGCCGTTCCGTACAGTGGATCCAGATACAGCAAAAGTCCGGCACATACGATCAGATAACAGATCATCACGATCCGCACTCTGCTCTTTAATGCCATGTCTGAAAACGTCGCCGCAAGCCCTGTATTTTTCGCCATACGGAAAGATACCAGTGAAAGTCCGCTCAATGTCCTGGAAATGACAAAACCGATTGCCAGAAGTCCTATTGTATGGGCATCTGCCTCGGAATAAATCCCGAAATCCAGAACAAACCAGCAGATCCCTATGATAATCGCAAATGCTCCGGCATGCGAATCTTTCAAGATCTCAAGCTTTTCTTCTTTTGTTTTATAAGAACTGAGTGCATCTGCTGTATCCAGAAGACCATCCAGATGGATCCCTCCAGTGATCAGAACCGGGATCAGGATCAGAACTGCTGTAAAAAGCAGACTTCCAGAGAGCTTCGCTCCGACAAGCATATTCCACAGAAGCGTTGCCGCTCCGATCACAGCCCCGACTGCCGGAAAAGCAGATACAGTACTGCATACTTTCTTTTGTCCATTCCACCTGCGGCATTGGGATCTTCGAATACATCGAAAAAGCAACGCACAAACTTCTTCCTATATTTTTCATGCCATTCTCTTCTTTCCTGCCGCCAGAAACAGCAGCTGTGATATCAAAATTTTTTACTTTATCCGAAGCGGGATACCGTAGACTACTTCATAGCAGACATCGGAAATTTCCGCCAGATATGCATTGATCCTTCCGGCAGCCTCTGATAATTTTCCGTCTCTTTATCATAGACCATACCATCTGAAAAAATCTCATTCGTGACAACGCAGACATCTGCCGCCTGCTCTTTCAGATGTAAAATCCCATCACAGATTGCCTCATAAGCGTGTTCTTTTGCCCCTTCCGGCGAAAAAACTTCATTTGCCGCCAGATTGGACATACATTCCAGGAGCACCGCCGTGTCCTTTGGAATCCTGACATGGACAAGATCCGTCGGACATTCCAGGGTATCAAAATGCTTCTCTTTTCGCATTTTTCTGTGGCGTTTCACACGCTGTCTGCTCTCTTCATCAAAACAGACCATCGTCGCAATATAGAGCCTGTTTTTCTCTGGAAATTTCAGGATCTGTTCTTCCGCAAAGGCAGATTTCCCGCTGCCGCGCCGCCTGTCACCGTAACAAACATCGCATCCCCCTCCTCAGACCAAGTGCTCATACTGCTCAATGCTTGCCTCTTCAAAGGTACTCATGCTGTTATAAACCACACAGGCAAGATCAAGGATTGGAAACAGTGTCAGGGCTCCGGTGCCCTCTCCAAGATGCATCTCACAGTCCAGCATGGCATCTAATCCCAGTTTCGATAGAATCATCTGTGCCGCCGGTTCTTTTGACAGATGAGAAGCAATCATATAATTTACGCAGTTCGGGCAGATTACATACGCGCCAATGCTGCAGCTTCAGAAATGATCCCATCGATCACAACCGGAATCCCCTCTGCCGCACCGCCGAGGAACAGACCTGCCATCCCGGCAAGGTCAAATCCTCCGACTTTTGCAAGCACATCGATGCCGTCCGCCGGATCCGGCTGATTTACCTGGATTGCCTGATGGATCGCAGATATCTTCTTTGTCAGCCCGGAAGTAGAAAGCCCTGCACCTCTTCCTGTTACCGCCTCAACCGGAATCCCCAGAAAAACGGCTGCCAGAGCACTGCTGGTGGTGGTATTTCCAATCCCCATCTCTCCGGTTGCAAGGATCTGATAACCTTTTTCCTTTAATTCCCGAACAATGCGGATGCCAGTCTCGATCGCCTGCACTGCTTCCTGCCTGGTCATCGCCGGACCTTTTTGCCATATTTTTCGTGCCATACGCCACTTTTTCATTTCGAAGAGAAGTGTCTCTTGCGATCCCGATATCGACCGGGAAGATATCCGCTCCGGTCGATCGGCACATAATGCTGGAAGTTGCCTTGCCAGACAGCATATTTTCTGAAACAATCGCTGTCACTTCCTGCCCGGACTGCGTGACTCCCTCTTCTACCACACCGTTATCTGCACACATCACAACCAGTGCCTTTTTATCCAGATGGATCCTTTCATTTCCGGTCATCCCGGCAATCCGCACCAGAGCATCCTCCAGTTTGCCAAGACTGTGCGGCGGCTTTGCGATCGAATCCCAGTCTTTGCCTGCACCGCTCCATCGCTTCCTGTGATGGTTTCTTGATTTTTTCTCTAATGTCTCTTCCAGAATCATGATCGTCCTCTATTCTTCTATTTCCTGTAAATTGTTTTACTTTGTTTCAAGTCGAACGCACGTGAGACTTGGTGCGTGATTCTGATCAGCGAAAGCTGACCAGAATCACTGCACATTCTACACTTCATTCCGGTCGGCACAAAACGAGTGTCACCGATATCCAATTCATTATAACAGGAAAAAAACGGCTTCGCAACAAAAAACAGCAGCTAGTTCGAAAATATGTTCTTTTTCGTCTGGCCGCTGTCTTTTTTACAATGAACTATAATAAAGATAATGCAAGAAAGTTCTTCGTTGTAACGCGTGGTATACGCCGGATACGTTTTTTTACGATATGCATACAGTTTCTGTAAGAACTGCTCGTCCGTCGTACTGTTTTTGATACCGGCTGCTTTGACTGCTCCTGCCGCAGTCCACTGACCATGCTGGATGGAATAGCTAAATACTGCTCCTTTTACAATATCCGGTCTTGCATCCATATTGATGTTGAACTTTGTCTGCAAATATCTTGCCGTCACATCATAATACTCACGCTTTGCGTAGGCATCCTGATAAGAAGCAAATCCTTTCGGCGATTTGTTGTAGATCGTTCTCCATGCCGCATAGAACTTTGTGTTTCCCTTCAGTAATGACTTCTGACTGTCGGTGTATGCCGCATACTTTTTAAACTCTGCAAAGAATGTCGGATTGCTCTCATAGCAATATTTCACAAACGGAAGCAGTGAATAACGGTAATCAAACTGATATTTTCCGCAGGCATTGCCGTTATCGCCGCCAACCTGTGCATAGGTCGCCGTTCCTGACTCAAACGTCGTAAAGAACAGCATTTTGTCGGTGATATCGTCATCCTTGTCCTCGATGTTAGCCGTACATCTTCCGTTCAGGTCAATGTTATAGACAACGCCGTCAATCGTGACTGCCTTGTTTTTCTGCATGACACCTTTGGCATTGAAATAATATGTAACACGGTCAACAGAAAGCAGACCAACTGTAGCAAAGAGAACCATTGTCCGGATCCAGATAATATTTCTTTCCTTTCGAATCAAGCCAGCCGCTCTGCAAACCTCCGTCTTTTGCAAAATAATAACGTTTGCCGTCAATCACCTGCCATCCGGTCACACGGTAATATTTTTCACCGGTATAGTAGGTTTTACCGATCCAGTGAAACCAGCCCTGAAGACAGATTCCTGTATTTTTCTGAAAAAAGTAATACTGCTTGTTGATATATCTCCAGCCGGTCAGCATATAACCCTTCTTTTTTGCTGAAATAATAGCGATATCCTCGATCCTTCTCCAGCCGGTCGCTCTCGCACCATTTTTCTTCGGATCCAGATAATACTTCCGTTTTCCGAGCTGGATCCAGCCAAGCGCTTTTCACCTTCCGGGGTATAATAATAATATTTTTTATTAATTTTATACCAGCCGCCTTTAAAATTCTCAATCCATTTTCCGTCTTCACCCACAAAATATTCGCCAATCCACTGGTTTTCACAAGGGAACCGTCCGGACCGGCATAGTAATCGCCAACCCACTTGTTCCTCACCAGTTTTTGCCTCTGTAAGCATACCAGACACCATCAACATCCTTCCAGACTGCCTTTCTTGCAGCCTCCGCCCTCTGCGGCATACAAAGCATCGCAAACATCACTGCGAATACTGCCAGCATGATTCTTCTTTTTCTCTTCATTATTTATCCTTTCCCCCACACTTCTCAAAACTGATCTGTAACTAAATATCAAACTATTTGTTACAAATCTGTTACATTTCATCGCCATTATAGACGAAATTCCTGTATTTGTCAAATGTATTCCCGAGAAAATACAACCTGTACCTGTGGGGAAAATAAAAATCATGAAAGAAACTTCTGCCTTACTTTCATTTTATATGTTTTTCAAGCCACCAGATCAAAATCCCGACATACGGAATCTTCTGATCATCCATCGCCTGAATCTTTTTCTAACCTTCGTTTGCAATACAAAGATATATCACCATTTCCACATCTTTTTTTTCACATCAAAAATCAGACTTTCCAGCACTTGTTTTCTGTTTTCCTGAAATGATGAATTTGCTCCATTCAAATTCAGTCTCTGATTCAAATCTTCATCAATCACCGGATCAGAGGACTGTATGATTCCGTTTGATTTGTATGTAATTCCACGCAGTGTGCTTTCATCACAAGGATTTACTTTTATTGCATCGTTTCCTTTTCTGGCATCGCAGGTCAGTTTTTTTCTTCGCACCCGCATCCTCTATTTCCGGAACAGACTGCAAACATATTTTTATAGTCCAAACCTTGTCCAATATCCAGCTTATCATCTGGATTTCTCGGCAGCCAATGTTCTATCGTAACCGCAGGTACACCGCTTGGGAGATTTCTGCTTTCCGGAATTTTGGACATACAATATGCACAAAAGATGCCCCTGTTCTCGCAGCAATTGATCTATTAGTTCCTCTCTTACTTCTTTATCCATCTGTTCATAAGATGCTCCATCCTGTTGACGATACCAGAGTAACTTTCCGGGTTCTCTGCCCTTTTTTATCCTGATCATGGCATTTTACCTCACATCTGTTCCAACTCAAGACGCACACGACACGCATTGATTTCCGGATCGTTATTTCCTATTTCTTTTTCCAATTGCCCAATAATCTCCTCTGCCATCTTCCATTCGCCGCTATCCAGTAATTCATAAAATTTTTCAAATAAAAATCGAATGATATCCGGTCTTGAAGAAACTTCCATCACTTCTCTTAAAATGGTATTTGCATCTTTACCATATGTTTCATCAGTTGCATTGATAACTTCATTATTTCTGAGAATCACAACAGATCCTTTTTTCACAGAATTAATCACTTCCGGTGCATGTGTACTGACGATAAACTGAACTTTAGGAAATATATCCATCAGATCTTTCAAAATTCGCTTCTGCCACTTTGGATGTAAATGCATATCCACTTCATCTATCAAAATGATCCCTTCTGTTTCCACTAATACTTTATTCAGTAACTGTGGATTAAGAATAGCCATTCGATATGCAATATCTGCAATCAGACTTATCGTACACTTGTATCCATCACTCAGCTGAGAAACGGGCATCCTCACATGTTCTGTCCCATCAAAATAAAAGAATATCTATTTCACCCGTATCCAGATTGAACTGTACTTTTACATCTGAATATCCTGTAACCGAAGCAAAGATCTGTTCCAGTGCCATTTTAACTGCAACAAATTCCGGAATTTTTTCTTGTCTCTGAAGTTGCTGATAAGTCATTTTTTCAAACCATTTCATCATCAGCTTATCATTTCTTTGCACCGTCAAGGCTGTCTATATATCCATTGCTTCTGTTATTTTTTTCAAAAGTATCATTCTTTTTCTCACTATGCTGTGCCCAGAGCCGTCCTGTCCCATAATACGAAATAACAGGTAATTTCAGCTCTCGATCCCCGTTTCTCATTCTCTCCTGATACTCTTCTGCAATGGATGTAAGCTCCTTTGCAGATGCCAGCCCCTCCTCTGCCTTTTGCAGATTTAAGACTTCGGCTCCACGTTATATCCTTTCCATCCATTTTACCTGATGCTGTAATCTCAACCGGAAATTGCGGCTGAACATCAATGGTACTTCCCAAATCATAATATTTATAATGAGCATCACTCTTCTTGATCCCATAATTTGTGAGTCCATCCATCGTCGCCGTCAAAGTACCCAGCGCAATTGTGGCGACCTCCAGAATCGTTGATTTTCCTGCCCCATTATTTCCAACGACCACCGTAAGTCGGTTATTAAATTTTATTTCTATATCAGAAAAGCACCTGAAATTATGGAGAATCATTGATTCTAGAAACATATTTTTGTCCTCCTGTCCTTCTGCAATTTCAGTAAGGCGTATATAATATTATTTATCATATTATGCTATATATTTTTCATTTTATGCTCATGATAACACAAAAATTGAGATTTGCACATAGAAAAACGCAACAAGCGTTTCACTGCTGAACAAACCATAATTTCACTTAGTGAGCAAATCTTTTAAAAAACTTTCTATCTCTTCCGAACTGCTAAATATTTGTTCCGTCGATAAATTTTCACAGAAATCAAAAAAACGAAAAAAGCAATCCCGTTTCTTCCAGCACAAGATGAAGCTGCATCTGCTTTTCCGGAACAATAAATTTCAGAATACCATATTCTCTGCTGACGCACAGGTAGATTTCTGCATCAAAATCCCCCACCGGCTTCTTTAAAATACGGATATTTATTCCATTGTCTGAAGAAATTAAATCTTTTATTAACTGGATACGGTCATCCATTTCCAGTGGATCATACAATTCTGGCGGCCATTCACTGATTATTCCGGTTTTCAGAAAACGCTTTATCCCTTCCAGTGACGTAACATACTGAATATCTGAGCGTTTGATTTCTTCACCATAACTGTAAAGCGTCTGGATCAGCTTTTCCCTTCCCGGAAGCTCTTTTTTCAGATATTTTTCATAAATTTGCTCTGTCAGCACCGGAGTCAGACATGGTGTCATCTGAAAACTCTGCACCTGAGCTTTATTTTTCAAAATTTTACCGGTAACTTCAAACTGTTCATCAAGATCTGTAAGACGCCGAATCATCGGTTTCGACTCTTCGAGACATTCTTCAAAAATCTCCTCGCAAATCCTCAATATTTCCGGTTCTGCCGTTATGTATCCTTTTTGCATATCCGCAGTTAAAATGCAGGCATACTGTGATGATAAAACCATATATGGAAACAGACCAAACTTCTTCTCCTGAACCGGAATCTTACTGTAATAATACCAGGTATTATAATCATAATTATAATTGTAGAGTGGCAAAGCACACACCGCAGACAATCCAGATTATAATTCTTTTTTCCTATATACGTTTTTCCGGATTCTTTGCTCAGACATACGATATGATCAATACGGGTATTACAGGCATAGTTTCCATGTACAGCCAGAATACTGCTTAGGGAATTACTTTCCGGCTGGATCATAAGCCGCAAATGTCCATCTTTGTTCCGACTTTCTTCTCCAATCAGCCGAAACAAAGCAAAGCATCTATTTCATATCCTCCCCGAAGAGGAATACTCTCATTGTTGAGTATGCAGAATTTTGCCGGTTCTCCCTCCGTCAGAGCAGTTATATTAACATTACTACTGAGAATTGGCTCAGTAAAAAATTTCTGGACTTCCTTGCGTCTGTAATAATTATCGGATCCCTGTGCAGATATTTCATACGCTTCCCAGAGTTTTTTTCTTCCTCTGATGGAAGCAAGTGCATATATTTTGCTACCTTCTCCACAATCTCTCTTCCCGGAAGATTTCTCTGACCTTTGAGAATTTTGTACATATTCGCCCGGTCATAACCACAATACCTGGCAAAGGGCTGTATTTTTACACCTTTTTCTTTTTACGAATGCCGACAGCAGATTTGCAAATTCATTCATGTTATCATCCTTATCGTTTGTTTTAATCTTGAAACTATAGTATAACTTTTTTCTTATGCAAACTGCAACACCTGAAAAGAAAAAAGCAAGAGCGAATGATTTTCCATCCGCTCTTGTTACAACTCACACTACACCCTATTTCTGGTCTTTCATAAAAACTCCTTTGTTTTTATAAATCTTATTTCTTTTTTATTTTATAAGTTTTCTTTTCCTTCATCAAGATGTGTCAGACGCTGTGGTCTGATTTTCTTTGATTTTCGAACACTTTCTGATTTTGTGCAGAAAAAAATGCAGCCTATGTTGTACATAAGCTGCATTTTACAGTTGAATATGATGTCGGGGTCAAAAAGCCCCCGACTTTGATGCCTACGGATTGTTTCGTGCTATGCACTCCCACAATCCTGGCATCATATGATAATACAGATCATCCTTCCGCTCGATTCATTGACAATCTTTTTCATGGTATCCTGCAATTTGCCCTGGCTTTCTTCGCCGATCATGGCAAGTTTGGTGCGGATGCCGTCTTCTACCAGCTGGCTGACGGATTTTCCGAAAATATTGGTATCCCAGATGCCATTTTCTCCTTTTGCGTTTTCTTCGATATAAGCGATCAGGTCTTTTGCCTGCTGTTCACTGCCGACGATCGGTGCGATCTCGGTTTCGATATCTGCCCGGATCAGATGAACAGACGGACTGCTGGCTTTTATTTTGACACCGTAGCGATTTCCCTGTTTTGTGAGGGCGGGTGCTTCGAGACGGATTTCTTCTCTCTGCGGTGTGATCACACCGTAGCCTGTGCCATGTACCGCATTTAATGCCTCCTGCACACTCTCATATTCTCTGCGTTTCTCAGATAATTCCCGGATCATGGAGATCAGTTGATATTCCCCGTCGATCTGCACGCCTGCCATCTCGCTGAGCATCTGATAATAATATTTTTCCGGCACCTCAAGACGCACCTGTACGCGCCGTCAGAGAGAGAAATCTGTTCCAGTTTGCTTTTTATCGATGTATTCGCAGGATGGTGCCAGTGACTCTGCCGTCACATCCCGCAGACTGCCGACGTTTGCAAAAATTTCACGAATCGACTCCAGGATTGCCTTTTTTACCGGATGTTCCACATCCAGTGTCTCAATCCATCGCGGCACAAAAAATTCAATACGGGTCAGTGGAAATGCATAGAGAAGCTCCGTCAGGATCCTGCGGATGTCTTCTTCTTTCATCTGCTCACAGTTGACCGGGATCACAGCAGTTTCATACGTTTTTGACAATTCTTCTGCCAGTGCTTTTCGTCTCCTGCGAATACGGTTTCTGAGAATTTAAAACGATCACAAATGGCTTGCCTGTTTTTTTCAGCTCCAGAACCGTCTTTTCCTCGGCACTTTTATAAGCTTCCCTCGGAAAATCTCCAATCGTTCCGTCGGTTGTCACCAGAATCCCGACAGTTGAGTGGTCACGGATTACCTTTCCGGTGCCGATCTCCGCTGCCTGCGGAAACGGGATTGCCTCTTTTAACCACGGCGTTTTTACCATCCGCACCTGATTGTTTTCATCGAGTCCAAAAGCTCCGTCGATCACAAATCCCACGCAGTCGATCAGGCGAATTTTTGCCGTAATCCCTTCATCCAGTTCTACTTCTGCTTCGCTTTCGCCGGAACGAATTTCGGTTCTACGGTCGTGATCGTCTTTCCGCCGCCACTCACCGGAAGTTCATCTTTTGATACCTGACTGTTTTCTTTTTTTTCATATGCGGCAGAACAAGCCGCTCCATAAAGCGACGGACAAACGTGGATTTTCCTGTCCGCACCGGGCCCACCACGCCGATGTAGATCTCGCCCTTCGTCCGTGCCTGTATATCCTGATACAGATGAAACGTATCCATAATTTAACCCCTCACTATACTGATACAGCATATGTGAGGGGGTCTCGCTTTTAGAACGGATTATGTAACAGCTCGTGTGCTTTTCCTTTGAAATCTTCTCCGTTGTAGAAAACATCCATCAGCGGATTTTCGGTACATTTCTTGATCGCCATATTTCCGTCTGCACGGTACAGGCCTTTTGCTCTTGCTTCTTTATGTCTCGGACCTGCCGGGATTGGCTGACCGCCACCCATGATACAGCCGCGTCTGCACGCCATGATCTCAATCAGATGATATTGTTTCTCACCGCTTTGTACCTGTTCCATGACTTTTCTGGCATTGGCAAGTCCGCTGGCTACGCAGATATTCAGTTCTTTGCCTTCATAAGTAATGGAAAATTCTTTGATGCCTTCTTCACCTCGCATACCGGCTTCTGCGATGGAATCCATCACGGCATTTCCATGTCCAGGAACGAGTCTGCGGATCACGGCCTCCGTTACACCTCCGGTCACACCGAAGATCACACCGGCACCGGATGCAATACCAAACGGCATATCGCAGGATTCTGCTTCGATCTTATCGAATGCAATACCGGCAGTACGGATCATCCTGGTAAGCTCCGTTGTGGTGATGACAATGTCCGTATCTTTCTCACCTTTGGTATAACTGTTTGGACGTTCTGCCTCCATCTTCTTTGCCGTACACGGCATAATGGATACAACAACAGTCTTTTTTGCCTTCTTCATGCTCCGGATTGCGGTAATATTCTTTAATGACCGCGGAGAACATCTCTTTGCGGAGAACGGCAGGTGGAAATGTTTTCTTTATAATCCGGGAACTGATCCTGCACAAATTTGACCCAAGCCGGACAGCAGGAGGTGAGCAGCGGCAGGTTTTTCCCTTTTTCCAGGCGTTTCAGAAATTCTGCAGATTCTTCCATGATCGTCAGATCCGCTGAATAACTGGTGTCAAAGACTTCATCAAATCCCATGCGGTGCAGAGTCGCCACAATCTTGCCCATCGCATTTTCACCTTTCGGAAGTCCAAATGCATCACCGGTCGCCACACGCACTGCCGGGGCGATCTGAGCCACGACTCTGGTATCTTTGTCTGCCAGTTCCTTCCATACTTCTCCAATGTTAGTACGGATTGTGATCGCACCGGTCGGGCAGAATACACGGCACTGTCCGCAGTTTACACAGTCTGTCTCTGCGATCTGCCGGTCAAATGCCGGCATGACCATCGCATCGGTTCCGCGGTAAGCAAAATCGATCGCACCGATCCCCTGGATCTCGTCACAGACACGCACACAGTTTCCGCAAAGGATGCATTTATTCGGATCACGCACGATCGCAGGAGAAGAAAAGTCAAGCGGTCTTTCTTCTCTTGTATTCTGGAAACGTACTTTTTTTCACGCCGAGGCGGTGTGCCAGTTCCTGAAGTACACACTCGCCGCTCTTGATACAGGTCGTACAGTCTCTGCAATGTGCGACCAGCAAAAGCTCTACGATCAGCTTGCGGTATTTTCTTACTTTTTCTGAGTTTGTATAGATCACCATGCCATCTCTCGGCTCTTCGGAACAGGACGCAAATGTCCTTCCTCTGTCGTCTTCTACCGTACAGAGTCTGCACGCACCAAAAGTAGAAAGTTCTGAATGGTAACACAGTGTCGGTACGTCAATGCCTGCTTTTCTTATGACCGTCAGAATATTTTTTTCATCGGTAAAAGTTACTTTTCTACCGTCAATTATCATAAATCCCATAATCTGCCCTCCTACTCTTCTATGTAAATGGCATTAAATGCACAGTTTTCTTTACATGCACCACACTTGATACAGATATTCGGGTCAATATGGAACGGATGTTTTACTTTTCCGCTGATCGCACCAACCGGACAGTTCTTCGCACACTTGCCGCAGCCCTTACAGAACTCCGGATTGATCACATATTTACGCATAGCCTGACAGACTTTTGCGGCACATTTATGCTCGTTGATATGTTCCAGATATTCGTTTCGGAATAATTTAAGAGTACTGATGACCGGAAGCGGTGCACTCTTTCCGAGTCCGCAAAGTGCCATCTTTGCCGGATCATTGCCGCAAGCTCCTCCAGACGGTCGAGATCTTCCTCTTCGCCTCTGCCTTCTACGATCTTTTCCAGGATCTCCAGCATACGCTTCGTACCTTCCCGGCACGGAACACATTTTCCGCAGGATTCTCTCTGCGTAAAACTCATAAAAAACCGGGCAACTTCTACCATACAGGTGTGCTGATCCATGACAACCATTCCGCCAGATCCTACGATTGCATCAAATTTCTTTACGGAGTCAAAATCAAGCGGTTCATCCAGATGCTTCTCCGTCAGACAGCCGCCCGACGGTCCGCCGATCTGTACGGCTTTAAACTGAGATCCTTCTTAAGTCCGCCGCCGATATCATAAATAATTTCCCGCAGTGTACTTCCCATCGGCACTCAATCAGACCGGTATTTTCAATCGCACCGGTCAGGGAGAATGTTTTGGTTCCAGGGCTTCCGGCTGTTCCGATCGAACGATACCAGTCGGCTCCCTGCAGAATGATCTTCGGTACGTTGGCAAACGTTTCTACGTTGTTGAGGACGGTCGGTTTCTCCCACAGTCCTTTTTCTACCGTTCTTGGCGGTTTGACACGCGGCATACCTCGTTTTCCTTCGATGGATGCCGTGCAGTGCACCTCGCCTCCACATACAAATGCACCTGCTCCGCGGTTGATATGCATATGGAAACAGAAATCCGTTCCTAAAATGTTGTCACCTAACAGATTCCGGTTTTCCATCTCTGCGATCGCATGGCGGAGTCTGGAAACGGACATCGGATATTCTGCACGCACATAGATATAACCATTGGCGAGCCCCTGACTGCATATCCGGCAATCATCATGCCTTCCAGCAGTTTGTACGGATCACCTTCCATAACGGAACCATCCATAAAGCACCCGGATCACCTTCATCACCATTACATACAACATAACGTACTTTTTCTTTCTGGTGTGCCACCTGTTTCCATTTGCGTCCGGTCGGAAAACCGCCGCCGCCTCTTCCCTGCGTCCCGGATTTATCGATCTCTTCGATCACTTCTTCACTTGTCATCTCAAACATCGCTTTTTCCAGGGCAGAGAAACCGCCGGATGCCATGTACTCGTCAATGGATTCTGCATCAAAACGTCCGCAGTTCTCCAGAACGATCCTGGTCTGTTTTGCGATAAACGGAATCTCTTTCGGATGACGGTAAACTTTTTTCTTTACGGTATAATAAACGCTCCACTACCTCATCACCGAGCACAGCACGTTCAAACAATTCCTGGCAGTCGTCCAGTTGAACTTTTACATACTGAACGGTCTCATCGTTTTTCGTGATACGCACAAGTGGGCCAAGTTCACAGAATCCCTGACATCCGGTCTTTTTCAGCCCAATGTGTGTCTTCATCGTGCGGTGCAAAGATTACGCTCACGCCCGGTGTTATATTTGCAAGTTTTAAAAAGCGATTGTATATTTTTTTCAGAACCGGTTGCGATACAGCCGGTGCCGGAACAGACCAGAATACGACAGGCCGCCGTCTCCATATCTGCTTTTGCCTTCTGGCGACATTCTTTTAACTCGTCTCTGTTATGGATCATCAGCACTCACCTCGCAATTCTGTAATCAATCCCACTACTTTCTCCGGTGTCATATTCGGGTGGACTTCATCGTTCACCGTACAGGTCGGTGCCAGTCCGCACGCACCGAGACAGGATACGGTCTCTACCGTAAAAAGCATATCATCCGTTGTATGCTTCTTATCGGAAAGTCCCAGTTCTTTCATAAATGCATCGAGGATTGCCGCTGATTTTCTTACATGACAGGCTGTTCCGTCGCAGACCTTGATCACATATTTTCCCTTCTGTTCAAAAAGAGAAATTCTCGTAAAAAGTCGCAACACTGTAAGCCTTTGCCTCTTTACTCCAATCTCTTTTTGCAATGTACGTCAGCAATTCTCCCGGCAGATAACGATATACCCCCTGGATATCCTGCATCACAGGAATCAGGGATGATGGTTTCTTACCATAAAAAGCAATGATTTCGTCCGCTTTCTGGTAATATGACTGATCCAGCATAAATCATACCTCCTACTCTCTTGTATTTATTGACAAATTTTGTGTGTTAATTATATCTTATTTATTTATTATATACAATGCCTTTTTCCATTAATTAAAAATTTAACAAACAAAATACTTTTCCATAGTTATGTCAGATAACTGCGATATTTGTGTTAAATTTTTCACATACAATATGGATGTTCCGTTTTTTGAGCATGGACTTGCCTTGATAATATTTTATCAATATGTTATAGTGCTTTTGAGAAGGAAGTATGCATGCCACCATAAATTCATCCTGACCGAAGGAGACTTCTGCTTCTTCGACCCGGAACTTGAATTCAAGTCGAACGACTGTGAGACTTGGCGCGTGATTCTGGTCAGCGTAAGCTGACATATTCTTTACAGAATCACTGCGCATCCTCGCGGAGTGTTTATCTCAGTCGAAGATTGGACTCCCACTTAGAAAGACTTGTTATTACTCACCACTTGCAGAAGTGGGGAGTCTTCTCGACTGAAATAAAGGAGTTTATAAGACATGAGAGGTATTGAAACACAAGTAAGAAAAATCCGCCGTCAGATTTTTGCTGAGGTTTCCAGAATCGGCTTTGAATCCGATGACGAATCACTGATCCACGATATTGAAGCAATTCCCTATAAAATCGTAACGGAAGATGGTCCGCAGTACCGTGACAGTATTTACCGTGCCCGTGCGATTGCCACGGAACGCGTCCGCCTTGCCATGGGAATGTGTCTGCGTCCGACAAACAAACCGGTACCCTGACTGATGGCATCGAGGCCAGCAATATTTCCGAAAAATATTATGAGCCGCCTCTGATGCAGGTTGTCCCTTCCGCCTGTGCTTCCTGCGAGGATAATAAATATGAAGTAAGCGATATGTGCAAAGGCCGCCTTGCCCACCCGTGTGCGGAAGTCTGCCCGAAACATGCCATTTCCATGGTAAACGGACATTCTTATATTGATCAGGAAAAATGTGTGCACTGCGGAAAATGTAAATCGGTCTGCCCGTATGATGCCATTTCCAAAAAGGAACGTCCATGTTCCCGTGCCTGCGGTGTAAAAAGCAATCGGAAGTGATGAATTCGGCCGGGCAAAGATTGACAACGAAAAATGTGTATCCTGCGGTATGTGTATGGTCAGCTGTCCTTTTGGAGCGATCAGTGACAAGTCTCAGATTTATCAGCTTGCACGTTCCTTAAAAGAAGGCAATGAAATCATCGCAGAAATTGCTCCTGCGTTTGTTGGTCAGTTTGGTAGCATGGAGCCAAAAGATGTCCACGCGACCCCTGGAAACTCTGGGATTTTCCGAAGTTTATGAGGTAGCTCTCGGTGCCGATATTGGAGCCGTCTCAGAAGCCAAACATTATGCCGAAAAAAGTAGCAACCGGAGAACTTCCGTTTCTTCTGACTTCCTGCTTTGCCCTTCCTGGTCCATGCTTGCGAAAAAATATTTTCCGACTATGATCGACAATATTTCTCAGGAGCTGACACCGATGGTTGCGACTGCGAGAAGTATCAAACAGGAACATCCGGATGCCAAAGTTGTATTTATCATCCGTGTCCGCGAAAAAACTGGAAGCCAGCCGTCGTTCGGTGCGAAGTGATGTCGATTTTGTTATCACTTTTGAGGAACTGGTCGGTATGTTCGATGCAAAGGGAATTGATATGGGTGAGAAAGAAAATGCCCATTCCATGCACGATGCCACTGCCGCCGGACGTGGTTATGCCGTAGCAGGCGGTGTTGCCGGTGCGATCGAGGAATGTCTGAAGGCTTATTACCCGGATGTCACACCAAAAATTATCCATGCTGAAGGACTTGCAGAATGTAAAAAGACACTGGCTCTTGCCAAAGCCGGAAAAATAAACGGATGTCTGATTGAAGGAATGGGATGTCCTGGCGGCTGTATTGCCGGCGCCGGAACCAACCTTCCTCTGAACAAAGCTGCTTTGCAAAAGTGAAATGGTTTAAATCCGTTTCCAGCAAACAGCTCCCTCAAAAGAACTGGCAGAAATTGAATTAAAGTAAATTCAAGTCGAACGAATGTGAGAATTGGCACACGATTCTGGTCAGCTTTGCTGACATTTACCTGACAGAATCGCTGTGCATCCCCGCGGAGCGTTTATCTTAGTCGGAGTTTAATCTCCGACTGAGATAATAAGAACCGGTTTCCTATTGCGGAGTTAGGAAACCGGTTCTTTTATCTTATGGCAGGTGCGGATTCCTGCCACAGAAGGAGGTATGCTGTGAATTACCCCCAATATGTTCAGGATTGCTCGAGATGGATTCAATCGCTATTTTTTCATAAAATAATAAACATCTGCTTACCCTTAGCAGACATCATACGAAACCAGAACGTCTCTGACTTCGGATTGGATGTTTTAGCTCTACACGGAAGCTCATCTCATGTATCAAGCAGGTTTCCTGACTCGCCTATCTTCACGCTGTCTTACCTTCTCACAAAAATGGGTATGCAATGGTTTTTCAAGACAGTGCTCCTTGCTTACAGTGGCCGGACCGTTCAGGTTTTGCACCTGATTCCCTTTCATCCGATTCTCATCGGCACTTGCTACAGCAATATGTAATTCACGTTATCATTATAGCCTCTTTGTTATCTTTTTTGTCAAGACTCATTTTTATTTATTATTTTTCTCATTGCTTTATACTTTTGTCACAGGAAGTCCATAATTTTCTGTTATATTGTATTTTATATGATGCCAGGGTCAAAAGCCTGAAACCACGATGCTTGCTTACACAGGAGTGGTTTTATGGCTTAATGACCCACCCAATATGAGCATAAAAGTGGAGCGTCAGCTTCACGATATGCGAATGTTGGATAGAATTGTGGGAGTACGAAGTACGTAACAATTCGTATGGCATCTTTTGACCTTAACGTCTTTATATTTTGGGATTTTATCAAATTCTGCCATGAAATGATTTTAACATCGCAACTGTGAAGTAAAGAAACAGTTACGAAATTTTTGATATTTTAAAGGAGTTTTCCATGACTGACACTGAATATTATGATCTGATCCGTCCATACGATGATGCAATGAAACTGCTTCTGACCAGGCTGGAGATCTTAAACCACAATATTTACAAGGCTTCTGCTGAAAATCCGATACATACGATGCAGTACCGCATCAAGAGCAAGCAGAGCATCGAAGAAAAAACTGATCCGCAAGGGGAAGAACCGACTCTTGAAAATGCAAAGGATCTTCTGCAGGACATCGCCGGCATCCGCATTGTCTGTTATTTCGTCGGTGATATTAAAAATCTGATCGATATGCTGAAAAAACAGTCTGATCTGATCTTTATCCGGGAACGTGACTATATCACCAATCCCAAACCGAATGGCTATCGAAGTCATCATATCATTCTCGGTGTAAATGTTTTCTGTCTGGATGCCAGTGAATATTATCCGGTCGAGATCCAGCTCCGCACGATTTCCATGGATTTCTGGGGCGCCATGGAGCATCGTATTTCTTATAAAAAAGAATACGACAACCGAGAGAGCGACGTGTTGCGGAACTGTTAAGCTATGCAGATACACTCGTCGATATGGAAAAAAGAATTTGAGAAATATAACGAAAATGCCACACTTTCCTGAATTTATCAGCAGATCGGAATTTTTCCATTCAAGAATGTTTCTGATGTACGTCGTATCTTTGCATTTCCTCCGTTTCTATAACAAAAAAACAGACAACGAAATCGAACCCGAAATCACTGTCTGTTTTTTAATTTTTACATTTCAACGAAGCGGACAAGAATCACATAATAAATCTTATCTACATTCGCCTTTATTTTTTAATCAAGAATGATCAGTGCCATAAATACCAGATCGGTATCTCCGGTATTGGTCAGTGCATGACCGTGGTTATCCGGTGTGTAAGTCACATCTCCTGCCTTAACCGGGCGTACAGTTCCATTATCATCATAATCACCCTGACCTGCTAAGATGAAATAAGTTTCGCTCTCATTGTGATGTTCATGATAGCCAAGAGAACATCCCGGTTCAATCGTTACTTTTGCATATAATCCGCATTTTCCGTTGAGTTCTTTTTCACCGAGGATACGGTCAATGATTACGTGTCCTTTTCCACCACACATTTTTTTCAACTACTTCTCTCTTTGTTGTCATCATTACGCCAACTCCTTTTAAAAATGATAAAATGATGTTGGGGTCAAAAAGTCCCCAACTATGATGCCTACGGGTCTTTCATCCACTTATGAGCAAGCTCATGTGGATTTAGACCTTTGACCCTGGCATCATAAAATTGATTTTATAATAGCGATTCAGACATACACTTATAACCGAACCATTATCTTCTGCTGGCACCTGACCAACAACCCGATCGTTTAAAAAGAATTTTGCAATCTCTTCTACTGATTTTCTTGTCGGTCTGTCGGATCTGCATCGCTGTATCCCACACTGATCACACTGACAATGGACTCTTCTTTTGGGATGTCAAATGCTTCACGCAATTTATCTGCATCACGTAGTCCCATAACCAGCGTAGATAAGCCCTGATTTGCCGCCTCCAGCAGAAGATTCATATCGTGCAGACCGCAGTCGTAATAGCCCCAGCCGTTTCAAGCTCGTTATCTGCAGTGCCGTCTTTCTGAAAACCGGCACGGTTTAAAATAACGGCAGATATCAGGAAAACCGGAGCGTTCTGCGTTTTTTTGCGATTGCCTTCACCCAGGGCATCCAGTACTGCCTGTCTTTTTTCTTCGGAAACCGCCACATAATAACGGATCTCCTGAGCATTTTTCCAGGTCGGTGCAAGGATTGCCGCCTCGATCATAGCTTTTACTTTTTCTTCTTCTACCGGAGTCGTCAGATACTGACGGATACTTTTTCGTTTCTGCATGACTTCCCGAAGTTCCATTTGTCTTACCTCCTTGCATTTGCTTTCTCTCTTTGCATCCACTACATGTCCGATCAGAACAGATGTGGTAACACTTCCGACACCGCCAGGTACAGGAGTAATAGCATCAACGATAGGCTCTACTGCTGCGTAATCAACATCACCGCAGAGTTTGCCTTCTGCATTTACGTTGATACCTACATCGATGATCACCTGTCCGGCTCTTACATAGCTGTCATCTACCACGCCTGCACGACCTCTTTGCAACGATCACGATATCTGCCTCTTTTACAACTGACGGCATATCAACGGTTCTGGTATGGCATACGGTAACGGTTGCATTTTTTGATCAGCATCATAGGCGCCGGCTTCCCTACTACCAGAGAACGGCCTACTACAACTGCTTTTTGCCTGTGCAGTCGATTCCGTAATGATCAAGGATTTCCATACAAGCCTGCGGTGTACAAGGAGGATATCCCAGATCTTTGCCTGTAAACACACCAGCCATGGAACCGTTGGTCATACAGTCAACGTCTTTTTGCCGGATCTAATGCCTGTTCGATCTCGTCCTGATTTAAATGTTTTGGAAGCGGACGGAATAATAATACGCCGTGAATGCTGTCATCTTTGTTTACTTTATCGATCACTGCCAGAACCTGCTCCTGTGTCGCATCTGCCGGCGGCAGATATTTTTTATATTCAACACCCAGTTTTTTCGCGGCGTTTTGTTGCTCCTCTTTCATAAGAAAGGTCGCTTTCATTTTCGCCTACACGTACAATTCCAAGTGTCGGTGTAACACCGTTTGCTTTTAATGCTTCTGCTTTTTGCGATAATACGCTCGTTTAAAAGCTGCAACAACTTCTTTTCCTAATAACTGTTTTGCCATAATGCTTATCCTCCGCCTATTTCAGTCTTCCAAGAACACTTGCAAAGATCTCATCTGCCATCGGCGGGTATTTTGCCAGCATAGCATCTGCTTTTGCGTTCAGTTCTTCTGCATATTCTCTGTTTTTCATGGATTTTGTGTTGATATACACATTCAGGGAAGCTCCTTCCAGTCTTTGCTTTACAGAATACGGCACCTACACCTGCATCACTGATCGCAAGGGCTGAACCTTTTGCCGCAAATTCTTTGATCAGTTCAATCGCTTCACAGCATTTCTCCATGATCTCCATCGGTACGGAGCAGGCATCTTTCAGCACAATCTCCATAACGCGTGCTTTCTCCGCCTTCTCTTCTTCTGTCTCTCTTGGCATGCCATACGCCTTGGAGAGCGGCTCAAATACTTCCGCGTCTTTCTCTACCAGAGTCAGCAGTTCTTTCTGAAGAACATCGCATTTTGCTTTTAACTCCTGCATTTCTTCTTCTACATCCGCATATTTTTCTTTCCGACTGTCAGGCTTCCGACCATATTTCCAAGAGCTGTGCCGATTGCACCAACCAGTGCAGATGCACCGCCACCGCCGGAACCGGTGCTTTGGAAGCCAGAACTTCTACAAATTCATTACATGGTACCGTTGAAAATCCCATTGTAAAATCCTCCTTCATTTTCTTTAATGTCCCGATCGCAATATCCCCCGACAACGGCCAGGTCTTCTGCTTCAAAGGACAGCGGAAATTGTCTGAAAACAGAATCTGGGAGGATGGTGGAAATTCCTCATCTCCTGCCCACAGCAAAAACTGTACGCGATGCCCGTTGATAAATTCAAACTCGTATCCAGCATCACCGTGTCCGCAATTTACTGCCCCCAGTGCTTCCATTTTGTTTTTAAATTCCTGCAATTTATTTCCATAAGAAAAAGCAAGCCGCATCATACATCTTCCGTTAAACTGACGGTAATAAACTTCTCCATGCGGCACTTCCCGATAAGTCAGAAACTTTCCGGTGCCTTCTGAGTACACACCCTTGTTAAAAATCGGATTACCATGATCTTTGGCGGAACGCCATTCTCCATGGCTCCATATCCTTCATCAAATGGATTTGCCTTTCGAATGGTACATTCCGGCCATTTTACAAGAAATGCTTTCTGCATCATTCGCACTTCAAATTCCTGTGTCTCTTCATGCCAGGGTACTCCCACCCTGGCTGCGGCCTCTTTTGGATCGATTGCTGCAAATTCCTCCAGATAATGTTCAAAAGGAATTCTTTCTTTATTATCTTTTTCGTATCTTACCTGCATAAAATTCTCCTTTTGATGCCGCATTTATCTTCCGTCTCACATACGTTCGACTTGAATTTTACCGATTCGGAAACAGGGATGCATCTGTATGCGGCAGGAAACATGCCCCTACAAATTCATCCATATACTGCGGAATCGTACTGAGTTCAATATATGTCATATTAGCGGCAAGATCATATACTTTTCGCTCGGATTCGGTAGAACAGAGCATCGCATACGCACCTGCCAGTGATGTATTTCCTACATAATGATACATTTCAACCGGAATATCCGGGAACATTCCGATATTGATCGCATTTGCCATGTTGATACCGCTTCCGATACCACCTGCAACATAGACATTCTCGATCATAGAGATATCAAAGTCACAGTAAGAAAGCATGGTGCGGATTGCAGAGAAAATAGCTCCTTTCGCACGGATAAAGCTGTCGATATCCACTTCTGTGATTTCTACATCTTTGCTCGATCCTGCTTCTTCGCCTTCAAATGCCAGCACATAGCGCCCATTCCGTCTGCATCGCGTTTCACGCGGCGGCCTTCTCTGACAAATTTTCCTTTTGGATTGATGATCTTGCGGCGGAACAGCTCACTGATAATATCAATGATACCGGAACCGCAGATACCAACCGGTTTTGTGCCTTCATTGCCAACGATCGTCAGCTTCGGCTCCATCGTTTCTGCATCTATCGTACATGCCTCGATCGCACCGTCGGTCGCTCGCATACCGCAGCTGATATCTCCGCCCTCAAAGGCTGGTCCTGCAGAACATGCACAGCTGAACATAAAGTCTGAATTGCCAAATACAATCTCACCGTTGGTACCAAGGTCGATAAACAGAGAGAATGGCTCCTGATTCCACAGCATCGTTACAAATGCTCCGGCTGTGATATCTCCGCCGACATAACTGCCGATATTCGGTGCAAGAATGATATGTGCATCCGGATTTACTTTGATGCCAATATCTCCTGCAAAAATCGAATTGGTCTTAAAGAAGGTCGGAATGTACGGTTCCATGCGAACCGGGTCCGCATTAACTCCAATCAGAAGATGGTTCATCGTGGTGTTCGCTGCAACCGACATACGGTAAATGTTCATCGGGTTGATCTTTGCCTGACGGCACATCGTCTGTACCAATGGATTGATTGTCTCTTCAATGATCGCTTTCTGAAGTTTGTCCTGACCGCCCGGTTTGCGGGATTCGATAATACGGTTGATAACATCCGCACCGTAGCGAATCTGACCGTTACCGCTTGATCCTTTGCAAGGATCTTTCCATCTGTCATATCTATGATGATCGCAGATACGGTTGTGGTACCAATATCGATTGCAAGTCCTGCAATAACCGGTGTTTCGTCCGCACCGCAGATGTCATAGACAAAAATGTCTCTTTCTGTTTTCCGGATCACAACGTTTACATCAAAATTGTGTTCACGCAGTACCTGTGCCATTTTATGGATCACAGAATATGGAAGTTTCACACGCCGCATTCCGGTAATTTCACGGATGGCTCTTGTCAGACGCTCGTTATCCGGCATCGTGTCGTCCAGAGAAGGCACATCCATTTTAACATGAATGCTTTCAAGATTATTTTTGAGTTCGATACCTGCTTCTGTAATAGATTGCTTAATATTATCAAAGATTTTTACTTCATCCGGTGATGACAGATCCGCAACTTTCATACGGTCGCGATATGCAGAAGCAATATCTGGCACCATTACAGCAACATCCGCATTTATTTTTTGCCGGCAAAGATGCCAAACGCCATCCCTGTGCATATTCTTCATCACTGATGTGTCTCGTCTGTTTGGAATCCAATTCTCCCTCTACGAGTTTTACTCTGCATTTTCCGCAAGATGCATTTCCTGAACAAGGTGCATCGATAGCTACATTTGTTTTTTTCTCGCTACCTCAAGAAGGTTTCACCGAAAGCAGCGAAGACGCTGACATCTTCGCTGTTTTCAAACTTAAAAGTTACCTTAAACATTTATTAAATCTCCAGATAGGAGTCAGCATACAGAGTATTGCCTTTGAATACGTCACAGGATTTAATGGTCTCCATCAGTCTCAGGTCATTCGGGTTAACGATGGCGCTGGTCAGACCCTGCATCATAGCCATAGCTACAAGTGCGGAATCCATGATCGGACGGATGTTTTTCGGCATACCGTTGGAGTTGTTGGAAAGTCCGCCGGTAGAATTCAGTCCCATATCGCTGAACATCTTGATACACTCAAGAACTTCCATCTGTTTGTCCTGCATACCTTTTACTACCAGGAAGAGCGGGTCGAACCAGAGGTCCTCCGCTTCCATACCATGCTCCAGACCTCTCTCAAGCAGCATCTGGCAGTAGCCCATACGCTCGTCGTTGTCCTTTGCAATACCTTCGCCGTTGCACAGTGCAATAACGATTGCATCGTTTGCAGCAGCAAGGTCGATGTTTTCAATTCTGCCTGCAAAGCATCCGCAGAGTTTACAATCGGTTTTCCCTTGGAACGGTTGTATACAGCGATACCGGCTTCGATGGTCGCTTTATTGGATGTATCCAGTGCCAGAGGTACGTTGTCAAATTCACCCTGAACAGCAATTCAACTGCCCATTTCATCAGATCCGGGCCATATCCTTCTGCCGGTCCGATGTTTACATCCAGATATGTAGCTCCTGCATCCAGCTGCTGTTTTGCTCTTTTTAAGATCGGTTCCGGATCTCTTTCCAGAAACGCTTTATTTACTGCTGGAGCTGTTGTTGAAAGTCTTTCTCCGATTGTAACGAATTTTCCCATTATTTTGTTCTCCTTTTGCTTGTATATTTAGTTTATGCAAAGTCTTTCATGAACTTAACAAGCTGAACTGCTTCGTTTGGAGCAATGATGATCTCCCAGCCCGGCATTTTTGCTTCCAGCTCGCCCTTCAGGACAGCTACTTTACCAGGGATGATCAGTTTTCTGCTCTTAATCTTTCCTTCGATATCCTGTTCCTGGAAGAACTTGGCGATAGAAGAAGAAGAAGAGAATTTACCAGCAGCCCATGATGTCAGTACGGAAAGACCGCCAGCATCATTGATAATCAGGTTTACCGGTACACCGGAACGTTCCAGCTCTCCGGAAACCAGGAAGTAAGTCAGTGCGAAGTCTACGGTTGTCAGGCATACAGAGTTTTCATCTGCTCCGTTCAGAGGATAGACGCCCGGTTCCACTTTCATTGGCTTCTGAGGATCGGTGAACAGGTTCTGACGCAGACCATACAGAGGCAGAGCTTCTGCATAACCGATATGTTCTGCAACGATTACGGAACCATATTTCATTGTGAAACAGGGACAGCAGTGCCGCCTGTTTGTGAAGATCACCTCTTTGCAATTTTGTGCAGATTTACAATAGAAGGATATCCGAATGTTCTGTCACCGTCTTTGATTGCTGCCTTACGGATCTGAACTGCATTTTTGAATGTCTCTTTTACGTCTGCTCCGGTTACATCGATCACCAGATTCTTGTTTCCAAGACCTTCCAGCTTTTCTACTGTATCGTGGATTTCAGACAGATCTGCTCCGCTTACGCCAAGTACAACACCTGCTTTGCTGTGGCAACAGCGTTCATTGCTTCGTAGTTGGATGCATTTGCACCATTCAGGATCGGTTTGCCTGCTTTGCATACTTCCAGTGCTTTGCTTTTGCAATTTCTGCATCCTTACAGTCAAGGATCAGGATACGTCCTGTCTCTTGCTTTTTTCACCAGCTCAACATAATCCTGTTTGCCATCTGCACTGTAATTTACATATACCATCTCAACGAACATACGCTCACCGATACGGTCGTAATCAACTTTTTAATGTCCTCAAGTTTCTGTGCAACTGTCTCATCATCCATGCATGTGCAAAGAGACATTGCATATCTTGTTCTGCTTACGAATGTTTTTTCATGACGGAACAGAACGGTTTCGCCGCCCAAAGACAGCTCTGCATCGCCTGCACCAACTTTGATCGTTTTCATTGGCGGCTCGGTAGCCGCTGAAAGTTTAGCCAGTGCTTCCGGTGCGAAATACGGACAAGCATTGATATCAACTGCACCCTGTGCAACCTTCATAGAGAATGCCATACATGTCGGGCATCCACATTCTTTTACAGTTTTTCTTTGGTGATAATTTAAAAATATCAAGACCTTTAAGTGCCATAATTACATCTCCTCCTTAACGCAACTCTTAGACTAATTCTTTCATCAGACCAGAAATGATCTTGATGGATTCCGGATGTTTCAGGATTACCGCATTGGAACCGGCAGCGATAACTGCCATTGCAGTTTCTACTTCCATATCGATTCCACGTTCTTCCTGTGAGCCCCATTCAGGAGCATCTGTTTCAGAAGCCATAGCTTCTTTTACACCCCAAGCCTCAGATGCTACCGGAGTAATGATCGGCATCTGCAGATTTGCATCGCCCTGGGACAGAGCCGCTGCTTTTACACGATCCATAGTAGAGATAACATACTCAAAACCGTATCCAACTGCTGCGGTACCTACGTTCATAACGACACTCTTGCTGACAACTAACTGAGAGATCAGTACGTTAAGCTGTTTAGCCAGGTTGATATCAACAGCTGATTCAGCACCTACTATCTGTTTGTAAGCCAAGACCTGCTGCCGCACCTACTGTCTTGTAATTTTCTTCTTTTGCTGAGAGGATGACTGCATTTTTACCGTTCAGGGCTTCTGCCGCTTTTTTGAGAACAGTTCTGCATCTTTCTCAACATTTTTACATCCGCATACTACAAGTGGAAGATCAACTGCATCTGCGATTTCTTTCAGTTCACCGATCAGTTCCTCTGTTGATTTGTTTGCTCCGTTGGGATCGCCGCCCTCCATACGGAAACTTAAAAAGTCTACACCTTCCATAGAAGTCGCTTTTTTGGCCATATCTGCCAGAGTAGCACAACCTTCATAATATTTTTTGATGCACTCCGGCTCATGTTCCATACCGAAATCTGTGATCTCGATACCTACCTTCGGTGCATTTTCGATTGCAAAGATCAAAAAGAATACAGCGGGAATACATTCTCGCCTCCGATTTTCACTGCTTTATCGCCAGTACCAAACTCAACAGTGTTGATGCTGGCATTGAATTTTCCTGATTTTGCTGTAAATGGCATTTTAAAAATCCTCCTTCATAAAACATCTTTTAGACTGTTATAAAAACATTACTTCTATTTTACAACAGTATTGAAAAAAATCAATTATTTAACAATAAATTATAAAATTGCCGGCATTTTTCCGGACGATCCGCATAAAGCCAGAAAGCCGATATTTGTTACTTTTTTAAGATGATCCTGTCGTTAATCGCCGTTTCAAGCATGATGCTCCAGATTGCTTTGCATTTCATGCTCTGAATCTGAAAATATTCGAAAAAAATCCGCCCTGTCGGGCTACTTTCTCATATTTTTGCCGGGATTCAAACTCATGGATTTCCATGCAAGCATGAAATCCATGATCTTTTCTCCCTTGCATCATTACATCATCGGTTCCATGGTCAGAGCCGGATGTCCTTTTTCTTCGAGGAATGCCAGCAGTGTTTCCGGATCTTCTGCGACGGTCTCATCTGCAATCATATCACAGAAGTTATCGATGCCGTACAGCTCTTTTGCTGTTGCGTTCAGTCTTTCTGCTACCTGTTCTTTCAGTTCTTTTGGCATCCATACGATACGTGCTCAATACCGCCCTCTGCTTTCATGAATTTTTTGGAAGCAATGAAATGTTTACCATGTCCCATGAAACCAGGTGTCTGAACACCACCACCTGTCATGGATGCCATTTCTGAGAATGTCATTCCAAGAGGTGTCATGCCTGCATACTCACGGTTTGCAATGATGACACCGTTGGAGAAGGGCTCGATACCGCAGATACATTCGAAGCATCCGCAGGAGGTCATCGGTTTTTCAATGATAGAGTACAGGGATACGTCTTCCAGCGCACCCTGGGATAATTTCTGAACTGCTTCGTTTACGTCTTCGTATTCACCGATACGTTCAT
>VOFD01002870.1_pt1 | contig 40575 bp, 62 predicted proteins | sample 5384101 | NCBI WGS metagenome assembly VOFD01 (sample SAMN12384723, study PRJNA508395) | human gut metagenome | isolation source: healthy gut C | host: Homo sapiens
CCTTGGAAACAAGCTACATCACACAATTTGAAAATACCTTCCACATTTTCCGAGCGTTCAAAAGTCGATTTACGGGTTTGAGTCTCTGTATTCTTTTCCCTGTATCACGCTCTTCGCATTCAGCGGAATCCCCGTCACAGAAGATATACCACGGGCAATCCATTCACTCTGATTGTATCCTCTCAGCTTCTGTTTTTTCTTATGCAAAGGTACAGGAACAATCACATCCACATGATCAAAGAAACCACAAGAAATTAATTCTGCCGCCATATAGCGTCCCATCACTTCGCCCAGTTCTTTATATCCGCTATATTTCAGCAGATGCAAGATACGTCTGAAATCCACTACCTTTACGATAAAAGAAAAAGAAGAAGCTCTTTCAAGAACCGGAACACGTCCCCAGAAAGACACTCAACCGGATTATCCTTTTCGCAGATGAAATCCGGTACGGGGTAAGTTCATATTACAACGAATACACAAGCACTCCTCTTCTTTCGACAGCGGAGCTCCACAAACCACACAACAACATGGGAACCAAAGAGACCAAAAAGAGTCGAACCAAGTATTCATGTGATGTTTTTCAGTTTAATCAATACCCGGAAAGTTACATTTCCAGTGGAGGCATCTCTTTCAGCAGCCGTTGAAAGACAGGATGTAAAGGGCCATTCGTCGCAATGATATGATGTCCTTCAATAAAATATTCACTTCCAAAGAAATCAGTTACTTTTCCGCCGGCTTCCAACACAATCAGTGCCGCAGCCGAGTAATCCCATTTCCCGATAAAAGCTTCCGCCCGGGCATCAAAACGTCCGGCCGCCACATAACAAAGAGCCGATGCAGCCGAGCCATTCATACGAATTCCTCCTACCACTCCATACAGTTGTTTCAGTAAATATTCCGCAGTCCGTTTGTATTGCCTATGGTTATAGGGAAGTTCAGTGATTACAAACGCCTCTTCTATGTTTTCTATTTTCGAGACATGCAGTTCATCTCCGTTCATCAAGCCTTCCCACCTTTCCAGGCGTAAAAACATTCATCCCTGCAAACTTCATACACCACTCCTAAAAAGTAATTCTGTACAGCTCCTCAATGCGATACTGACACAATAAGGAGCATTGTCATGAATGTAGTTAGTCGTCCCGTCCAACGGATCAATAACCCAGCAATAAGGCTCATTCTTATAAACGGCAGAACCTTCTTCCGCAATAAACCCGGCTTCGGGCAGCAACGCAGACAGTTGTGCCACTAACAAGCGTTCAGATTCTTTATCAACATACGACACATAGTCATGCGCATGCTTTTCCACCACACGCTCCCGACTAAAGCTCCTCCGTTCTTTTCTCAAAAATTCCCGGCTTCAGTTGCTATCCGGCATACCTCAGTAGTAAGTTGTTGAAGATCCAGTTCCATATTCGATTTTTAACGTATTTCGGCAAAGATAAATGATTCTTTTGAAAAACATTGCAGCATTCGGCATATCTCTGCGTCTAAAAGACATAAAAGACTTAACTATGCAAAAATTCAGATTGACAATGCTATTTATCATTTGCGGCAACGGATTTGCTTATGCGCAAACATTCAACGAAACACCCATACCTGCCTTTACACTGCACAAAGAAATGAAAACCCCTCAAATCTTCAAACTACCCGAAATAAAGAATACTTTGTCAGAAACCAACCCTGCTTTCAATAACAGTATGCCGTTAGTCAAACAATACGAACTGAGAAAAAATTCTCCTATCTGGATCCCGTCTTCACCGGTTATTTTAATCAGCAACAGTACCGATTGTTCAATTCCCGCTATTTCGGATACGAATTATACGGTTCCAGTTATTCACCCGGGAGTAGGTACTCAGAATATGGCAGGTGGCAGATTGGTATATCGTCTTAACAGACAACTGGCTATCCGGATAGGTGGCAATGCCCTATCAATACCGCTCTAACGGACGGATGTTTAATGATTTTACCCTTAACGCAGACCTTACCTATCGTCTGAATAATTGGCTGACCGCTTATATTTACGGACAATACCGGCTGGACTGTAATCCCAACTCCGGTGTACAAGGTTTCCCGTTATCTCCACAATCCCATTACGGCGCTTCATTCCGGATAAACCTCCTGGAAAAGAAAAGAATATGGTCTCGACCTGAATCTGGGTACCGACAGAAGTTACAATGCTGCTACCCGGCAATGGGAAAATACTTATAAGATAGGCCCAACCATACGATTAAAATAACCAACCCAATATAAACCTGACTATGAAGAAAGGGCTATCCGGTACCGCCAATTTTACCGGATAGCCCTATTTTTACAATCAATCTTATTTACATATAAACACTTTACACTCACCGGGGAGCAAGCTTTACGACCCATCCGGTAGAAGCCTCAGCCACAAGGCTGCCTTCTATAACATCATATACCCGATCCAATGACAATCCTTCTACCGTCTTTACATTCAACTCCACGTCTACGGGTCCGGATATCCGGTTCAGACAAGCTATTGCTTTGCTTCCGTCACTCAACGGCTTCACCCAGACATCATAATGATCGGCACGAATGGCACGCTCTGCCTGAATGCCCAGCGGATCCTGATTGATAGCAATCAGATCCTTATTCAAAAGTATTTGTAACGTACTATCATTCATCTGCCGTACATCATTGCCACAGAGTAATGGAGAAGCCATCATGCACCAGAGAGCAAAGTGGGACTGATATTGTTCATTCGTACAACTTTCCGATTCATAACCGATACTCTTACTTTTTTCCGCCAATCCCCACAACAAGCATATCCGGATCATTCCATCCGCCGGGTCTTGCATATTCACTAAGCGGTGCATTTATTTCAAGAATGTTCAAAATGCCACGTAAACCTCCCTTTTCGTCTGTCGAACGATTCCACAAGTCGCCAATATCACCGGATACTCTCCATAAATGTCCCCCCACTTGCTTCGCCCATTTCCAAGGTTCACGCTGTCCCCACTCACAAATTGAAAAAGACGATAGAACGGTCGGTCGCTCTCAATGCTCTCCCCATCTTCTCATATCTTTCCATCGCTTCTACTCTTCCGGCAGGTGCATTGCAATAGTCATACTTCAAAAGATCAACACCCCAGGATGCGAAATCCCGTGCATCAATTTCTTCATATCCATAACTGCCACAAACCCCGCCACAAGTTTTATCAGCGGCATCCGAATAAATTCCAAGTTTGAATCCTCGCTCATGCAAGTAATCGGCCACATATTTGATGCCTCTCGGGAACTTTGTTTTATCAATTTGGATATGACCGTCGGCTCCCCTTTCAGGCAACTGCCAAAAGTCATCGATATTAATATAAGCATACCCCAAATCACGCATTCCGTTTTCTACCATTGCATCTGCAGTTTGCAACAGTAGCTCCTCTGTCAGGTGACGTCCGAATGTATTCCAACTGTTCCACCCCATCGGAGGAGTCAGCAACAACTCATCTCCTATATTAATCAGTAGTTCCTGTGTATCGGTTCCAAGGGCATTCTCAGCTTTCAGCATTACTTTGTACGTTCCCTTTTCTACTACTTTTCCCTTGATTATCCCGTTTCTTTATCCAACTTCAATCCCTTGGGAAGATTTTCAGCATGCCACTTTATCGGTCGTTCTCCGGAGGTGGGAATATAAAACAAAAAAAGGGGTAGCAGAATAGTTTCCCACCACATGAGGGGGATTAATACACGGTTTCCCCTCAAAAATAGCGGTTCGCACTTCGCTCGCCTGTACTGTCGGACTCGCCAGCATCAGACATAAGCAATATAAAAAGAAACATAACTTGTAATTTTCATACGTTTAAAAAGAATTTATATAGATTTTATTTTAATGTTACAACAACCATTACCGGATTATCCTCTTCATCCAATCGGTTTATCAATTCATCCAGTTCTTTTTTTCTTTCCGGCAGTAAAGCTTTCGAATAGCGTTTACCTTTACTCAGATAACCTACCATCCGGGCATTTGCCAACTGATTTCCCAACCCTGTTCCGGGAGGAGTAAAATCAAATCCTGCCGCCAAATCATCTTTTATAATCACATTTGAAAAACTCTTCTTCTGTTTATCATACAATCCCACAAAGCTATCATTCTTCAGGACATAAAGCACAAAGAAATAACGGTCTGACTCAAAAACCTGTTGTACTGCAATTGATTGAAAACGTTTGCCGGGGATCTATTTCATTGGCAGATACATCCACATCCTTCCCCGAACAATCAAATTTCCATGCCAATGTCTTTTTTCTGTTGGCATCAATTTTATAAATCAGATTCTCCAACGCAGGTTTAAAAGTAAATATCGCCCCCATAACGATACATTACATCGCGGGTAGATAGGTTAACACCATATTTCTTTCCAGGTTCCATATATCCTTTCCAGATCTTTAGTTTCTTCCCATTTTCATCGATAAGGAACAATTGTTGGGGATTATCCTTTCTCATAAAATAATTATTATCACAATAGAGAATAGATCCCTGACCGTCTACAGCTCCGGTACCCATATTCAGGTGAGGAGCCGGTATACGACGGAGAAATTTACCATTGAAGCCATAACAGATTATATCCTGGAAATCCTGAACATACAGTTTTTGGTTATCAGGGTCAGTAAAAAACAATAATCCTACCGCATATTCTTCAGGCCCCTGTCCTTGCCGGCCTATCTTATTCATAAACTTACCATTTTTATCGAACCGATAAAAACTTTCTGGTCTGTGCGTCACCCGCAATAATCGAGTTTCCGGCATAAATAATACTACATTCATTCCCCAGCAGACAATTATCAGTAGTCTCTAAAGGGAAATAACGTACATCAGATGCCAGTTCACTCATTAATACCGTCTTAGGACTTTGTGTAACAGCCTTTGCCAAATTCAGCGTGACGGCAGCTGCATTCTTCTGAGCAAATAGTGGAAAAGCCAACACATGGGCTAATAAAATGCAAAATGTAAATGATTTCATAATACCTCCTATCTTTTAAATGTATAAAGAATCACTACCGGATTGGCTTCATCCCCGATATTCAATACATCAGGAGCCTGCTTTAGATATCCTTTTTTCACGTAAAGCCAAAAGAATATCAGCATTCACCACTTGTGCGCGTCCCCCATCCGCCATTACATACCCGGCCAGAAAGGTATCCCTCCATCTATATCATTATCCATGCCAATTACATTGCCGCCTGGAATGGCAGCACTACATTCCAAATAATCATCCGGAATACGCTGCGATTTCAGTTCACCGGTCTTCTTATCGAATCTTTGTATAAAAATAGCATCTCCTTTGTACAGACGCAAGTAAAGATAGTGAGGAGATTCGAACAGATCATAGACTCCAATAATCTGATCCGTTTCAACTGTATTATCCCTGAATTTATTAATATTAGCAATATCCACATAATATTCAGTCGGGTTTTCCTGTTTCAGAACATAAGCCGGCTCTATTCCATTAGCATAAATCCCGGCCACCGTATCATTGCATGCAGTAAACAGCAGTACCCCTTCTGTAGAAGGAGAAAAGCAGATTTCTTTCATGAAACAAACGTCCTGAGAGAGTCCTTGTGGAAAAAGAGACTTAGACTTTAACAGCAAACCATCAGCCTGTTGCAATGCGCCTGCCCATGGTGCTTGTTCAAAAAGGCTTCATGACCAATCCTTTCAATGCTCTTCCCATCCGCAAAGACATACATTCCACCGGCCTGCTTCACCGTTGTATCATTCCGTAGAAAACTTCCGTCATACGAATACACCAATGCATCCCCTCCATACTGGAATATAGATAATTCTTTATTGCTATCATCAACCGCAAGTTCACTTATCATACTATACTCTCCCGGCCCATTTCCCGGCGGCCGACCCGACGTATGAACTTACCCTTTCGATCAAATTGCAACACTTCTTCAGTCTTTCCGTTATACATAAACATGTAATCCGTCGTCACCTGCAGATTCAGCAGATTGCTAATCAGGCACGAGTCTGTTGTTTCCAAAGGAATATATTGTATGCTCACCACATCTTCTTTCATGGAGATAGGTGTCTCTTCCTGCAAAGCAGAGCGTACATTGACAATCGGGCATTCGGATAAAGAAGAAGATTTTGGCTGACAGGCCACCAGCCTGAGCAGCCATAAACCGTTTAACAATAATATTGTGTTTTTCATAATGACTGTCTCTCAATATTTATTTTTCAGGGATATGTATACAAAGATACATTTTCAATTTGAAAAATCACTTAAAATCAATCATTTTTATCCCTATTTATAAACCCGACAATCAAATACCATATAAATTTAGTGTGATCAGTCCGGAAAGGTTGGTTGTTCAAGTTTCCACCTTAGCATCTCCTTACTCCTTCCGCAAGTAGACAGCAATGCTTCTAAATTACGTTTATCCCGTTCACCCATATCAAACCCCGAATTGATGCCCTCGGATGATGAAGATGATATAACGGTCCTTTTTACACGTGCAATGGGCAACTCTAATATCTCCAGACGCTTCACTCTTTCGGCATCTTCGGGACCCCAACCATAAAACGCTTCATTCTCTCCGCCTGCCCGCAGATAGGCAACCCTGTTCACTAGAAAAGCTCCTCCCACCGAAGGTCTCATCCCTATTGAAGTAGCATCCACCTTTTTCCAACACTGATACGTCCTTGCGGATTCTGTCACTCATAGCTTCATTCAGAAAAGATAAACGCCCGTCATACGGGAAACACATCACACAGCCCGAACAAATCCTGCCGACCGCTTCTCTCAACTGAACCGGCGGAATAATCACATCCGTATCCCAGATGCCTGCAATCGGGAACTTAGCCGATCTCAACAATATATTTAAATAACGTGTCCGGTAGAACACCGGATCATCATCTTTTCACAAACCGATAGCGTAACCTCTCACACGTCTCAGACAAATAAAAACGTTGCTCCGTATCCGCCTCAAGAATATCCACAGACACCTCTGTCTGCTGTAGCAGCAAAAAAAAGGATAAACCGAAGATTCTCCCGCCCTCTCCGGATTATCTACCCGCAAGGGATGACAATGCTAACCTCTTGTCAGATCCATACCGCCTCCCTTCCAGATGTAATCATGCCCTTCTCACAGTACTCCATCAGTTTCTCGACTTTTGCATTGAATACATCCAACCGATGCAACAGGCAAAGAATAAAAACACCTCTTCGAAAAGTGAACTTTCCCTGACTCCGGGCAGCGAGTCTGCTATCCAGTCAATCAGGTAAATTAAATGCTCTTTCATTCGCAGCACCTTGATGTCTTCCTCACCTTTCCTCCGGGACAACCGGTAATACAGATAATAAGCGAGACCACAAATACCTTTCCCGATGCCTAAAGTTCCGATCGCCCTACTATTAATCGTGTTAAATACCCTGCAATCGATCTGCCACAGAATCTCGTCGGCATCCCCTTCCACAAAGCCCTCCTGCAACAGATACTCAATTCCGACACCTACTCCGCACAAACCGTCACCATAAGTCACCGGAAGTTCCAAAGAACAATTCTCCATCACCTCATCCAGCAACACTTCTGCTTTCTCTTCCCACTCTTCTTCAGCCGTCTGCCGATAAAGACGATAGAATCCGATGATTTTCCCCATTTCTCCCATCATCCCCGGATTTTCTATCCCTCTTACGCTTTCCATATTTTCTTTATTGACGTAATCAATCATTTTATTACACCGACCAGGCAACCACTTCCGAATTTGCCTTTTCCTCCTCCGGGGAAACGTTCTATAATCTCCATAACAACGGGTCAGATAAGTATCGTATCCTGACGGAACCGGAAACTCCACTCCTTCAAATCGTGCAGTATCCAGATATTCCACCTCATCCAGCCGCAAATGAATACGGCTCTCACTCAAATTCCGTTCAAAACTGTTCGACAAAGCATTCTCATACTTACCATCCCAATCATAGATGAAAAGATCCAACTGTAATCCACCGAACTGCATCGGCTCGGCCGGAGTCTTTTATCCGGAACATACCGGCTGTGCCGATCTCTCAACCGCGCCTCAACCAACCACCTCCATGAAGCCATGGCCGGTTCTGTTTCCGGAGTCTGAAAGAAAATATCCTGAGGCAGTTCCGGCACACCTTTCTCCAGAAATACTCCATAATCACTCCTTAACATCCCCACATCCGTATCTGTATCCCAAGGAATAAACCCCTGATGCCGGATAGCTCCCAGCAGTGTACCATAATCGAGCCAATAATCAATATCGTGCTTCTTGCAAACAGTATCGAAAGACTGCAATAAATAAAGCATCCTCCGATGTGCCTCCTTTATATCTATATTCATAATTTATATTTTAATATTCCGGCCAAATACCGGTTTTCCTCTTTACTCCTGATAGCAATACGAATATACTGCTTTCCATACATTCCCCTCTTCAAGCTACAGTCTTTTACCAGAATATCATGCTCTCTCAGCAAAACTTCCGCAAGCTCTCGGGCGCTGTACTTATGGGTCACTTCACATAAAAAGAAGTTTGCTTGTGAAGGAAATACCGCTAAATAGCCTACCTCCTGAAGTTCTTCAAAAAAGAGCGTTCTTTCCTCTCTAAAGCGGGCACATGCCTGACGGTAGTCGATTGTGTATTTGTCCAGAATCTGTAAATAGTACTCCGCCAAAGAGTTTATATTCCAGACCGGAAGTTTCTGCTGTAATTCATCCATTAATTTATGGTCACCGGAAACAGCAATTCCCAATCGTAATCCGGGAATTCCATGTGACTTAGACAGGCTCTTTATCACCACCAGATGATTATACTCCTTCAGTATCTTGTCACCAATCAGAGAAGTTTCCTCTCCTCCCTCCGAGAAGTCAATAAAAGACTCATCCACAATCAGCCGTATCGAACGCTCCTGAGTCCATCCCGCTAATGAAATCAAATCCTCGTAAGGAATACTATTTCCGGAGGGGTTATCCGGATTCAGCAACAGTAACGAAGTCACTCCCTTATCCTCAAAAATATTTTCAGGTCGCTTACGGTATAGCGATAACCCTGGCCCCAACGGCAAGAAAGTCTCTATCCGGTCATCACGCACCAGATATTCTTCAAATGTAGGAAGAATCACCCCATTCTACCGGGAAGCAGCTCCATCAGCTTTCTTATCAACTCTGCCGCGCCATTCCCCCACCGCGACAGCCTCCGCAGGAATGTTCCAGTGCTTCGCCACCAATCGCCTGTTTACATAACTCCCCGAAGGGTATTGCCTGAGCAGTTTATCAAAATTAGCCTTCAGTTCTTCCAGCATCCTTTCTGTCGGGAAATGTGGATTCACCAGATAAGCAAAATCAAGCAAGAAAGGGAAGCGCCAATACCCTCCATAACGTTTCTGGTAACCGGGCAAAAGCCCTTTCTTTCTTACCAAATAGCGTTTCGGCAATATCTAAATCCTGCATGTCATCTATCTCATACCACTTTTCACCCTCAAGCGGCAGTCAGCCCGGCTTTTCAGCCCGGCTTTATCCAACAAAGCAGCCCATATTTTTTTCAGTACATATTGTACCCCGTTCATGTGAAGAGATTCCGAACCCGGTTATGACATTTGATCATAACCGGGTTCGTTCTATCACACCCATCTGAGTAAAGGAAACAACAAAACAAAAACACCTACGTTACCTTTCCTTTCGCTCTGAGCGATTCAGTCCGTTAGGCATCAAACCCGACCTCGGCAACTCCTTATAATTGCAGTGCCAAAAACAGATTCACCTCAACAACAACCTCTCCCAGCTTCCTGTTGCCATCCATTTTACGACCGGCAAGCGGAATATTATCGGGAAGAAAAGCTACAAGAGAATAAATATCCATGTATCTTTGTATAGCTATGGCAGGCACGTGTGAAAGAGTCGCGCAAAATGGGTGAGACTTCGGAAACCATCAGCTGTGTTACCGTCTCCGACCACTCAACCCGCTTCGACTCATCACATCAGGCTTATACCCCAAAAAAAACGCATGTGTAAACGCCTTTAACCACGCTTGCGTAAACACATCTGAATCAACACAACGACATAGACAACACATCAAACCATGAAAGTTTACAATATCCACTTCAGCCCTACGGGAGGCACTCGCAAAGTTGCAAACCTATTGACCTCCAAACTCACTCAAGAGGCATGTGAGATTGATTTAACCGATCCAACGCTCCCCTTCGAAACCATCTCGTTGGACAAAGAAGATATTGCATTGCTGGCGGTACCGTCATACAGCGGACGTGTTCCGGCACCTGCCCTGCAACGGATCGCAGCTCTCAAAGGAAATGGAGCAAAAGCCATTCTGGTCTGTGTGTATGGGAATCGTGCCTTTGAAGATACGTTAATCGAACTGTTGGATACGACAAAAAGAGGCCGGTTTCAAGACTATAGCAGCCGTTGCGGCAATCGCCGAACACCCATTGCCCATCGTTATGCCGCAGGAAGACCTGACGAACAGGATCAGATACAACTCACCTCTTTCGCTGATCAAATCCTGCAAAAAAATCGCCAAAGGAGAAGAGACTGAACCACAAATTCCCGGAAATCGACCTTACCGAAAAAGTCAATGCGAACGGCCCCATTCCCAAACCAACAAAAGCATGCTCCAACTGCGGTTTGTGTGCTGCAAAGTGTCCCGTATCGGCCATCGACAAAACCAATGTAAAACAGGTTAACGAACAACTCTGCATCTCTTGTATGCGTTGTGTTGCGATCTGCCCCCACAAAGCCCGTAAGATCAGTCGTGTAATGGCTTGTGCCATCAATACCATGCTGAAAAAGGTCTGCTCAACCCGAAAAGAAAACGAACTGTTTCTGTAAACAGATATCCAATGGGAGCACTCAACAGCGCTTGAGTCTCCCCTCCTTGTAACAGACAACACCCTCACGCTGATACAAATCACACCGGACCCCCCTGACAACACTAACACCCACAGACAGCCCTACCTCCCGAACGGCATTAACACCCCGGACGGTCACACCGTAGCAACATCCCTAACCACTCAGCCATATGGAAAAATCACAAGATGAAAAGAAAACAGCATTTGTCGTTCTGTTTTCTGCTGTAATCATGGTACTGGAGATTTTCTTCGGGCTGTTCTCCAATTCAATGGCCCTGCTGGCCGACGGCATCCACATGGGGTCACATGTATTGGCGATCGGGCTCAGTTGGGGGCCTATGTTTTGGTCCGCCATCTGAAACGCAAACAGGCCGACAACATCGATAGCGAAAAGGTCTTGACCCTTGCCGCCTACACCAGCGGTGTACTGCTACTGCTCTTTGCCATCTTCATCATTGTCGAAGCTGTCGAACGATTTTTCGTCCTGAATCTCGAAATTCGATACCTCGAAGCCATGGTTGTCGCTGCAATCGGTCTAATCGTCAATATTATTTGCGCACTGGTTCTCCACGATAAATCCGGGCACGACGATTATAACAGACACTCGGCCTACCTCCATGTACTGGCGGATGCCCTGACCAGTATCGGCGCTATTTTCGGTCTGATTTGCGCCATGATCTGGAACATTACCTGATCGACACGATTGTCGCACTGATCTGTTCTGCCGTGATCATCCGTTGGGCAACCAGGATGCTTTTCGACACCAGCAAAATTTTGACCACCAAAGAGAAAACGAAATAATTGCCAATACTTCCCGGCAAAGATCAAAAGGCTCTATTTCCGAGTAAAAATTTCACAATAGTCCAACCTCCGAAAATCTGCACCAACATACCGGGAATGCCGATCCGGAAATCCTGCGCAGCCAAATAAAAATCGCCTGTGATCACCCATTCGGCCAGCGTCCCGATCACCTGATAGCCCATAACTACGGCCAAAAGCAACGGCAACGATACCTTCTGATAGCGATGTGCCGCAAACCCTGCCAAAACAGCCAGCAATACCGACTTAATCAAAATTGCCGGTAAAACACCCCAGGCTGGCATCCCAAATAAAACCGAATTCAGACATGGCGAAACCACTGCGGTCAATAGCCCCACACGCCAACCATATTTATAGGCACCAATCAGAGTACACAGATAGATGGGCAACCAGGTGGGCCCTCCCAAATGAAAGGTATGGCACAATTGGGGCAATAGAATATTCCCTGCGATGAAAAGCAGTGCGAACAAATAGGTCTTTGCCTCATTATAAGCCAATGAATAGAGTCTTACCGCTGAAGTTTGCATAATTGTATTATTGAGACGTTTTATTCTACTGAAACAGGCGGGAGCTCTCTGTTCTCCCTTCTCCTAAATCACATTTAATAAATAACAGAGCAATACTCCACTCCGCTATGCTCTTGCAGCCTGTTGTGCGCCCTCGAGTTGCGCCATAAATTGCTTGATAACCGCATATATCTCCGCAACATCCCGTAAATCGACACAAGCCGACTCCAACGGGCACAACCCGGTTTTCGTCCGATTTTCGATGCGGGGCACCTCCTGACCGAACGTAACGGCAATCTTCGCCTCTTGCAGCAGCGTCAAAGCCGGGGTACTGATCACATCCGCATAGACACGCTCCACTCCTCCAAGCACCATCAACGCAGCCGCACCCTTGCCAATCACCTTATCGGCTAACGAGGCATGATCAACCACTCTGCATGTTCACGGTACACTTCATATAAATCGGCCACACCTCTGCGACCAAACGTATGAAGACCATAACGATTCTCCACCACGCAAGAGTAATTCCCCGCATGCAACAGCTCGATCAATTTCGTCATCTCCGTCATAACGTACCTCGTTTAAGCTTTTCGACAAACCGATCGATCCGATGAAGTTCCTTCGGGATTTCAATGCTTTGCGGACAATGCGACACACACTGTCCACAACCGATACAATGGCTCGCCTGACGCAAACGAGGCACACTGCGATCGTACCCAACCAAAAATGCACGACGGGCACGACGGTAATCATCACTTTGAGAGGAGGTGGGCAGATTGCCCTCGTTGACGCACTTGTTGTAATGCAACAGCACCGCAGGAATGTCAATACCATACGGACAAGGCATGCAATATTTGCAATCGTTACAGGGTATCGTCGGATATTGCATCATCAAATCGGCCGTATCATACAGGAATTGGACATCCGCTTCCGTGAGCGGTTCCAATGGGGAATAGGTGCGCAAATTGTCCTGCAGATGCTCCAGATAGGTCATGCCGCTCAAAACGGTCAACACGCCGGAAGGCGACCCGGCAAACCGAAAAGCCCACGAGGCCACACTCCGCTCCGGATCACGCTGTTTGAGCCGGGTGACGATATGATCCGGCACATTCGACAATCGGCCTCCCAACAGCGGTTCCATAATAATGGCCGGAATATGCCGTTTTTTCCAACTCTGCATACAGGTATCCAGCGTTGACATTGCGAGCCGAAGCATGGCGCCAATCGACATAGTTGAGCTGAATCTGCACAAAATCCCAATGCACCTTTTCGTGCATGGCCAGCACCTCATCGAAAACCGAAACCGTCCCGTGAAACGAAAATCCCAAATTGCGGATTCTTCCCGCTTCACGCTCTTGCATCAGAAAATCGAGCATGCCGTTATCGATATATCGAGCCCGGAAGGTCACAATACCGCCATTCCCGATCGAATGCAACAGATAATAATCGATATAATCCACCTGCAAATCCTCAAACGATTGACGATACATCGCAATCGAATTCTCACGGGTGTAATTAGAAAAATTCGACAACTTCGTTGCAATCTGGAATCGATCCCGGGGATGACGCTTCAAAGGCAATCCCGGTCGATTTCTCCGACCAACCCTGTACGTAAACCGGTGAGGTATCAAAATAGGTCACCCCATGCGCAATCGCATAGTCGATCAGCTCATTCACAGCATCCTGATCGATCACATTCCCGTCGCCGCCAGGGGCCGGCAAGGTCGGCCAACGCATGCAACCATAACCCAACAGCGACACCTTTTCCCCACTCTTCGGATTGGTTCGATAGGTCATCCGATCTGTCGGCACCTCGTCCTGAGCCCGCCGATCTCCGGAAACCGGATTCTTCCGTGAATCACACCCACCAAAGCAGCAGTGGTCGCCGCCGTACTGATCCCCACAATCTTCAAAAAATCACGGCGGGAAATATCTTTTTTTATCCTGATTGTCCATATCCATGACTCTTCACTGAAAAATTAAATCATCCGATGTCTTTTATGCCCCTCCACATAGATAGCACTGAACGGACGAGCCGGACACAAATCTTCACAAGACCCACACCCGATGCATCGCTCTTCATTCACGATCGGAATCTTGGGCGAACCCTCCCGGTTCGGATCCAAAGGCACCATGCGGATCGCTCCGGCCGGACAATGGCGTGCACAGTTGCCACATGCAACCCCATCGGTTACCGGCAAACAGTTCTCCTTTACCCATACGGCATGTCCGATTTGAATCGCCGACTTTTCGGCCGGAGTAATGGGTAAAATCGCCCCGGCCGGACAAACCTCCGAACATTTCGTACACTCCGGACGGCAATATCCCCGTTCGTAGGACATCTCGGGTTGCATCAGCCTCATCGGGTCTGTCGATGGACGCAACACCCCATTCGGACAAACTGCTACACATAACTGACAACCTGTACAGTGTGCCGTCAAATGGTGCAATCCCTTGCCCCTGGAGGGACAATCGGCGTCAACCGCTCCGGAATCTTTTTATCCAAAATAACAGCCAAACCGCCATCGACCTTTTTTTCCTGAGCCTTCACCGCAACAGCTCCCAGCCAAAGCCCCAAACCCGTCAAAAAGTGACGCCGCATCTTTCCTGTATCAGAAAGCGGATTCATCGTAGAGATACCGGACGCCGTACAGGTTACAACGTTACTCTCCGAAGACAAGGGCGCTGCGCCAGATTCATGAACAAAAAGGTGCACAAGTCGAAGAGGTGGTTCCAGTTGATGCCGATGTTGATGTTGATGTCGATACCGTTGCCGATACCGAATCAGCACGGTCAGCCGCTTGAGAGCTACTGTTTCATGAGCCGCCGCTGGTGCCGTTTTACTGCGTTTAAACCGATACTGGTAGCTAATCGCTCCCTGCCGACACACATCGATACAATCCATGCACACAACGCAACGGCTATAATCGATCTGGTGGACGTCGGCATTGATGCAGGAGGCTTTGCATCGACGTGAACAGAGTTTACATCCATTGCATTTATTCAGGTCGATTACCGGCCGAAACAGAGAAACCCGGGACAAAAGCCCCAACACTGTACCTACCGGACAGATCGTATTGCAATAGGTACGGCCACTGCGCCAGGCCAGCACAACCAGAATCAGCAACGTCGCTCCCGCCACGATAAATGTAGGCAAACTTCTCACCCACACCTCCGTTTCGTAAAAGGCATAGCTATTCATACGCTCAGCCAAATAGGCCAGTATATTGTTTCCACAGGCCCAGATCGGCGCAAAAAGATTTTGGGCAATACGGCCATAGGCACTATACGGGGCCAACAAAGCGACTACCGAGCCGATTCCGGCAATGAGAGCCACAATAAACAGAGCCAAAACGCCATAACGTAACCACGATTTTGCCGGAGAGTATGAGTAACGATTCTTTTTCTTTCTTTTGCTGAACCATGCGATCACGTCCTGCATGACTCCCAACGGACAGATCACAGAACAATAGACCCGCCCAAACAACAAGGTCAACAACACCCAGAACAGCACGACACCGACATTGACCGCCAACAGAGCCGGCAGGAACTGAATACGGGCCATCCATCCAAACAGAGCATGCACGCTTCCTGTAAAATCGAGAAATAGAAGCGTGATCAATGCAAAAAAGAGAATGGCAAGAGTTAATCTGATTTTACGCAACATAATCGAATCTGCTTCAACAAACCAAATATTATTTTCGGATCTGCAGCTGCACCTGATTCTGACAGGGCAAAGTTGCTATGAACACCGTTCAGACAGATTCAAGCCATGGGCTGCTATCCTCTTGCGTCGAAAACCGGCTGTAAAAAAACGAGACACTGGCCGTACATGAGCACGCAATAACCAAAACCGCAAAAAGAGATCCTTTCAATAAGTCATTGCACCACGACTGCATCCAGTGAAGTTGATGGCCAAACGCCCTGATCAGCCTGAATCTCTGACCTATACAAAGGTACGATAATTTACCGTTTCACAACGCCCCCAATTACAGATTTTATACCCCACATCACCGAAAAAAAACTCGTTCAAAAGCTATTCAATGTGCACACAACAAGTTTTTATTTTCAAACGACCAAGACCAACCCTCTTATTACTCCTCTTTCCGATACGATCAGACAAGACACCAGCCATACTCTATGGGTCAACACCTCATCGGCAGCCGGGTTCCTGAACATAAAACAATTGGAGGGGGAGTAATTTAACATTACTCCCCCTCCAATTTTCAAAGGTTCACAACTTAGACACTATTGGGATCAACATCTGTCGCAACATCCCCTCACTCTCCTCATTGGCCCAAAGCCCAATGCATTTGAGGATCTCAACGAATCACCGACGAAAGGCAATCCGCATGAGGACATGGGAATTGCATACACACTGAGCATTAACCCTAAACAACGAATTCCCAGTGGAAACACCTCCCACTCTTCCCCATCTTGCGACCACCACAATGAATATACTGCATCCGTCAGGCCTCCGGCAGTGGAACAATCGTCACCTTGACTCCCTGTTCCTCAATGGCCTCGAGCATCTTCGGCGAAATACCCGAATCGGTAATCACCCAATCGATGTCGCTCATGTTGCATATTTTGCTGAAACCCCGACGACCAAATTTCGAAGAATCGGCCAAAACAATCGTTTTCGTCGCAGCTGCAATCATGGCTTGATTCAAACAGGCCTCCTGAATATGAGTGGTACTCAAGCCATACTCCGGATCAATCCCATCCACACCCAAAAACAGCTTGCTGCAACTGAAATTATCCAACATCCGGATGGCATATTCACTGACCGCCGAAGCCGATGAGTGCCGTATAATGCCACCCAACTGTATAATCTCAATGTCAGGCTTATCAAGCAACTCCATGGCCACATTCATCGCCGAAGTGATCACAGTCAGCTTCATATTCTCAATACAACGGGCAAAGGCCTGAACCGTCGTACCCGATGCAATAATCAAAGCATCCTGAGGCGAAAGCAACTCTACCGCTTTCAAACCAATCCGACGCTTCACTTCCGGACGTAATTTCTCCTTCTCCGAAACCTTCCGAGTCGCAATATAAGGGTCGGCTAAAATGGCTCCTCCGTGTGTCCTGTAAAGCAACTTCTTTTCCTCCAACAGATCCAAATCCTTCCGAATGGTCACAGCTGAAACCTTCAGTTTTGAACTCAGATCCGCTACGTCCACCTTACCAAACTCCCGCAACAGCTCTAAAATAATGCTATGCCTTTCCAGTAGCGTCATATACAAATATCTCCTCTATCAATTCAATCAAGAGCGAATATAGGCTAAAATGCAAACAGTTTTACACCCACCTGCAGGTAACCGCTCTGAATGTCCGGATTCCACATCGCATGCGCAAATACCGGCATCTCAAAACGGCCCAGTTTTTAACAAATAGGTTGTCTTCAGGGAGATTTGATTGAGGTGGTCCGTGCCGTAGAAATTACGGCTGCCATCAGCCTCCGTACGATTAAAGGCAAAGGTGCCCCCAACCCCAAATCAACGATCAATGGTCATTCCGGAATACGCTATACTCCCCGTAAACAAAGGTGGAGTACATATTGTTTCCTGCACTGTTCAAGTCCCGGCCGGCAAAAATCGTAGCCCAATATAACCGCAAGGGAACCTCTAACTTCGTATCAAAATCGTAAGCGACACTCAGATCAAGAAAATGCCCCGTCGAATACTTGTTGTAGTTAAAAATATCCTTACTGAAGGTCAAATCGGGAGAGTAGTTGAATATATCCCACACCGCAACCGTAAAACCTGAAGCTGAGTACGAAAGATAATAATCAAACTCCTTGTAGTCTCCGGTAAAATCGGTTCCTCCCCCCACAGACCAATTTTCAGGCGATCTTTGAAAAGACCCATGCTCACATCGGCAGCCAATACGCCCCCATCCGCAATCTGAAGACCACGCCACAGGTGCATATTCTGAAGTGTTCCACTCAGATGGAATTGCTGTCCGAACGAGGCAGACGACACCATGAGAGCCGCTGCAACCAGTAAATATTTGATCTTTTCATGACTCAACCGCTTAACAACAGATCAGACAATAAAGGCCAGCAGCCAAAAATCCACCAATGATCGGTCCCAAAACCGGCACCCAAGAGTAGGCCCAGTCGTTGGATCCTTTGCCCCGAATCGGCAAAACGGCATGAGCCAGTCGAGGAGCAAGGTCTCGAGCCGGATTGATCGCATAACCGGTTGTTCCACCCAAAGACATACCCAAAGCAACAATCAGCATTGCAACCGGGAAGGCGCCCAAAGAACCCATCCCCACCTCTGAGTATTGCTCTCTGTGGCCAAGACCAAAATCACAAATACAAGCACTACGGTGCCCAAAATTTCACAGAAAAGATTGCGCCCGTAGTTCCTGATAGCCGGGATGGTGCAAAAAAGTGGCCAACTTCGTAGAGGGATCATCCGTCGCATCGTAATGATCTTTGTAAAAAGCATACACGAGAACGGCTCCAAAAAATCCGCCCAGCATCTGTGCAACAATATAGGGCAGCACATATGCCCAGCTAAAGGTTCCGGCAGCTGCCAAACCCAAAGTAACAGCAGGATTCAGATGGGCTCCGGAATAGGGCCCTGCGATAAACACGCCCAACATGACAGCCAGGCCCCATGCCAATGTAATGACCACCCAGCCACCATTCTCTCCTTTGGATTTTTTTCAACACTGTCGAAGCTACCACTCCGTCACCAAAGAGTACTAAAATCGCTGTGCCTATAAATTCAAATAGGCACTTCGTCCATATTGCATCCATGTTAGGTTAAGGTTAGTTGATTGGTTATAGGTTAGATAAATATGCTCATGCTCTCTACTTGGCAGTATAGTCGCTCAGCGTCCGTTTGACCGCATCGTGCCAGCCATCTTTGGCTACCTGAACCTTGTCCGCTTCCCAGCTCGGCTCAAATACACGATCGACCTGCCACTGTTTGCGAATATCATCGATGCTGGACCAGTACCCTACGGCCAAACCTGCCAAATAGGCTGCTCCCAAAGCTGTCGTCTCAACCACCTGCGGTCGAATAACCTGTGTACCGAGAATATCAGCTTGGAACTGCATCAGCAAATTGTTGCGAGATGCACCGCCATCCACCTTCAATGCCTTAAGTGGAATCCCGGCATCCAGCGACATCGCATTGGTAATATCCATCGTCTGATAAGCAATCCCTTCGAGTGCTGCACGGGCAATATGTGCAGTAGTGGTACCACGACTGATTCCCACAATAGTTCCTCGTGCGTATTGATCCCACCACGGAGCTCCCAGTCCCGTCAAGGCCGGTACAAAATAGACACCGTTCGTATCCGGAACCCGTGAGGCCAACTCCTCAACCTCCGATGACGATTGAATGATACCCAAACCATCTCGCAACCACTGTACAACAGAGCCACCAACGAAAATACTTCCCTCCAAAGCATAATTGACCTTGTCACCGATCTTCCATGCAATGGTCGTGATCAGATTGTTTTTCGACAGGATAGGCTTTTTCTCCGCTGTTCATCAACAGGAAACATCCCGTTCCATAGGTGTTTTTCACCATACCCGGCTCGGTACACATCTGACCAAACAGGGCAGCCTGCTGGTCACCGGCAATACCGGCAATAGGCACTTTATGGGCAAAAATGGTGGTTTTGGTGTGGCCGTACACCTCGCTGGAGGATTTCACCTCTGGCATCATCGAACGAGGAATATCAAAGAGATCCAACAACTCCTGATCCCACTCAAAGTATTGATGTTAAACAACATCGTGCGGGAAGCATTACTTACATCCGTTACGTGAACCTCTCCACGGGTCAAGCGCCAAATCAACCATGTATCAACCGTACCAAAAAGCAACTTGCCCTTCTCTGCACGCTCTCTCGCACCCGGAACATGATCCAAAATCCATTTGATCTTCGTCGCACTGAAATAGGCATCGATAATCAAACCTGTTTTCTGACGAATCATATCGGTCAATCCACGGCTTTTCAGCTCATTGCAATAGTCCGAAGTACGACGATCCTGCCAGACTATCGCATTATAGATTGGCTCCTCCGTCTCCGAATCCCATACAATAGTGGTTTCACGCTGGTTGGTAATACCAATACCCGCAATATTCAATCCGTTGATGTCCATCATCGTGATCGCCTCCGCAATCACAGAGGCCTGAGATGACCAAATCTCATGCGGATCGTGCTCCACCCATCCTGACTTCGGAAAAATCTGACGGAACTCTCGTTGGGCCCACAGCACAAGATTTACCCATTTCATCAAAAACGATAGCACGTGAGCTGCTTGTACCTTGGTCAAGCGCAAAGAATATACTGTTTCATAACAGGTTAGAGTTTTTTTAGTTTTATGCAGTTAATTTATTTTAGGTTCATTGTGTAATGTTATGACTAAGCCAAACGAGAGGCCAAAATACTCAACGGATGTTCACACCGTTTGCTGGTCGAACTTTCAATCTGCCACTTGCAGGTTTCACAATCCGTCACCACAAGATCAGCTCCCGAAGCCTCGATCTGACGGAACAGCGACTCTCCAATGGCCTGTGAAGTCTCGTAGTTCTCCTTCTTGAAACCATACGTACCGGCAATGCCACAGCATTGTGAATCCAGCACAATCACCTCAACACCCGGAATCATCCGCAACAGTTCAATGGAATAGTAGGCCCAGCCCATCTTCTGCATGTGGCAGGCCGTATGATAAGCCACTTTCAGTGGTGCACCCTCCTTAATTTCAATTTGACCTCTCCCGACTGAATCAACCGATAGATGTAACGGGTTGCCAATTCGATCCGGTCACGCACATCGCCATTCTCGAGATCCAAAATGTGCGGATACTCGTCCCGCAACGTAAAGGTGCAGGTCGAAGAGGTGGCAATCACATCAATTTGCGATCATTAACCGCCGTACGAATAGATGTAAGATTGGTTTGGGCCTGTTTGCGCGCCTGATTGTAGAGACCGTTCGAGATCAGAGGCACACCGCAGCACTTCTCCTTGTCCAGCAGGGAGAACGCCATAGCCCAACGCATTCATAATCTGAATCATCTCCTTACCCAACTGCGGATTGTTGTAGTTTACATAGCAACCGTGGAAAAAAAGGCAACCTGTTTGGGGAAAGCGGCCTGTTCGGCAGCCACCTTCTTATACCACGATTCAAAGGTCCCATGCGCATATTTCGGAAAAGCCCTGCGATGATCGATCGCCATCACCTTGTCCATCACGGTACGTACCGGCTTCAACTTGACCGTAGCATTCACCACCGGAGCAAACGGTGTGGCCAAAGTACCCACCAGATTGGTATTGGCCAATACGAAATTCCGCAACGAGCTGTTTTCTTCGGGCCATACTTGATACGGGCTGACTGGATGATGTCTCCGATGCGGACATTCGAAGGACAAGCCACCTCACAACGTTTGCAGTTCAGACAATATTTCAGGGCACCGTCGAAATAATCGGGCTGTTTCAACCGGAGACGCTCCCCATCCGGACCAGCCTGTTTCGGCCCCGGGAAGTTGGGATTCACAGCTGCTACAGGACAATATACGGTGCATATCGTACACTTGATGCACTGCTCGAAGTTATTTTCACTAACCGTATTTTGCTGAATATTCATGATCATTTGCTATTTAAAATCCGATCTGCAACATACAAAGCCGAAAGCAGGGAAACACCGGCACCACAACCCTCCTGTACCGGATAAAAACCGGCCAAACCGGCTCCGATACCATACAGATTGGTCAAGGATGTCCCATTTTTCATGATATGCAATTCAGAGTCGGTTTTCACTCCGAATGCCTGATAGTTATGTTTGTCAAAGAAGCGCAACGTGTACCAAGTGGAACGATCCGGCTGGAAAACGGTATCCGCTCCGAAAACTAGTTCCTCAATCCGATCCGGCGTAGCCACCAACCCTTTGCTGAAGAAGCTGCCGGTCGCCAGAACAAATTGATCAGCCTCGAAAGGAATATTGCCATGATCGGCCGTATAGACCTGTTTGATCCGATCGCCTTCAAAATCGGCCGAAAGCACCGAATCCCCAGGAAATATTCACCGCCCAACGCCCGGAAACGATTTTGCAGCGCCTGCTGTGCCTTGATCGCCGGAATCGAAGGGGGCAATGTCGGCAACAAATAGAGCGACAACGACACTTTCGATTTCAAAACTTCGAACGAATCGTTGCGGTTAATGCCGATAATGGCCGGCAAAATCACCGCCTCACTATCCGCTGCAACCTCACTGATCTTGGCTGCCAACGCCTCGAGATTCTCCTCCCGGTCAAACACCCGGGCAATATTGGCCGAACGCATCTCACTCGGATTTTTCCGAATCTGCTCCAAATCGGGGAAATTGATGCTGCCAAAGCTGCACGTTACCCCATATTTGCGGAACTCCTCTGCGATGAACTCCGGATAAAAATCCAGAAAACCCTCCACATTGACAATGCAAACCTTTTTAAAAGGCAGCTGCTCCAACGAATCGGCCGTCAAATAACCCGACATGGTCAACCAGGTCGCCTTTGCCTTGCCCAGCGGGGTGATCCGATAATGGTTCCTGCAGCAATCCCCCTCCACGGCAATACCGGCCGAACGTAACACCTCCGGCACCTGACGGGCATATTTCTCACAAAGTTCACTACCCAGCACCGAATAGGGATGCTCGGGAGCCATCTTCTCCAATTCGACAATACCGGCCATCGGATCATTCACAGCCGTACCATCCGGCAGGCGACTCAACAAATCAAACGAACCCGAAGAAAAATGCAGCGCACTCTGTCCTTGCGACACAATAGCGCAACGTTTGCCAGCTTCGGCCAACCGGATGCCACATACCATGCCGGCCAAGCCGCCGCCTATGATAACTGTATCGAATCTCATTGTGCTGATGTTTTTCCGTTTCGTCCGACAATCCACATACACTTTCATATACCCAGGTGGTGTATTCGCTCTCACGCAACGTATCACCCCAGGCAATGGGTGCCATACCCTTCCAACGTTCATTCAGGAACGAGGCCAAATCCGCCTTCGCTTTCTTGGCACAGATCGGATCCTTCTTGCCCATCAGACCGGCTGCCCGACAAGCACAAAGCTCACCCTGACAGGTTCCCATGCCGACACGGGTACGACGACGCAAATCAACCAAATTATTGACCGCAAGATTCTCAATCGCATACTCAACCTCTCCGATCGAAACCTCTTCGCATTCACACACCAAACTGTTCTTCACCGCATCCTTGTCGGCAATCCGGGCTGCCATATCACCATGACGGGAAATTGCCGAACGTCTCTGGGTGATCGGTTTGTTGCGGTTCTTGTGCTCCTGCTCCTCCTTGCTCTCCACTGAGCCAGGCAATGGCAGCTCTGCCGTGCGACAAGGCTCCTGAATACCCAATTTCTTACATACCAGATCCGTTGTCCACTCAGCCATCAGTCGGTAGGTCATCAACTTACCGCCCGTAATCGTCACAAAACCCCTCCAGACCGTCACGCTGAGCATGATCCAACAACACAATACCCCGGCTGACTGTACGACCGGTCGGATCATTGTCCGATGCCACCAACGGACGTACCCCCGCATACGCACGAAGAATACGGGTATAAGCCAACTGAGGTGAGAGCTTTTTCTCCCTCACGCAGCAACAAATCCACCTCTTCAGGGGTGATAATCATATTGTCGATCTGATCATACGGAACCTTGCTCGATGTGGTACCGATCAGCGAAATGGTATCGCCGGAACCAAAATATCGGCATCGGCAGGCTTGCGACAACGGTTAAGCACCATCTTGTTGACCCGGTGTCCAAAGATCAGCAACGCCCCTTTGGCCGGAAGCATATTGACCGTAATACCCGCCTTGGCAGCAATGCCATGCCCCCAAATACCACCGGCATTTATCACCACCTGAGCATAAAACCGCTTTTCACTTCGGGTATGGTAATCGTAAGCCACAACCCCGACAATACGATCCTGCTCACGAATCAACTCTTTCACCTCTGTATAGGTGCGGACTTCAGCCCCATGCGCCTGCGCATCCAAAATATTGGATGAGGTCAACCGGAACGGATCCACCGCACCGTCCGGGACACGAACCGCACCGATCAACGCAGGATTGGCAGCAGGCTCCAACCGTTTCGCCTCCTCAGGATCCAAAATATCGGCCCGAATCCCCGCCTTGCGGCAGGCCTCAACGAAGGTAGCCTGATACTCCAACCCATCCTCAGGAAGGGTAATAAAGAGTCCATCCGTCTCTTCGACACAATGCGAAGCTACTTTGCGCAGAATCATATTTTCCCGAATACACTCTACGGCCGATTCATGATCCGTCACCGCATAACGTGCTCCACTATGCAGCAAACCATGATTTCGTCCGGTCGCTCCGGTCGATATGTCAGAACGCTCCAGCAGCAGAGCCTTGATTCCTCGAAGCGAGCAGTCTCTGGCCACACCCGCTCCGGTTGCTCCGCCACCGATGATGATAACATCGTAGGTATTCTCCATAATATGGCATATTAATTTGATGCCAATATAATGTTAATTTTATAAAAGCAAATAAAACGAAATAAAATTATTTCGTTTTATTTCATATTTACCCACAAAACGAAACAAACAACCGTTCTATCACGCCCAAACAAAAGAAAACATAAGAATAAAATTATTTTCAGAAAACAATTTTCAGAACGACCAGCCCTTACTGAACAGGAAGCGACCAGCCGAAAAACAGCAAAAAATGACAAGATACAATTATAAATCAGCACTTTAACCCAAAATAAAACATCTGTACAATACTGTGCCGGCATGCAGGTTCAACACATACCTCCTCCATAAATGCCTTTCGCAACCGCTTTCGCCAGCCACCTGCCTGCACCGGCCCACCACAAAACATCAGCTCACCCACCTTTTTGAACTCCACACACCGTTGCTTCTGAACCTGCACAAAAACCAAACCAACACCCCCTAACAAGGACTATCCCTTCGATTGCCATAAAAAGGAGCTGCAAACTTGAACGTAGTTTGCAGCTCCCGACCTAATAAAAGCAATAAAATAACCCGATTTCGCTATCGCTTACGGGACCACAGTTGCGACATCTGTTCCAGAGCCTTTCCTTTCGTTTCGGGCACCATCTTCCAAACGAAAAGTGCAGACAGTAACGACATCACGGCATAAATACAATAGGTACCTCCTACGCCCAATCGCTCAACGACGGAAGGTGGCCGAAACCGCAAAATTGGAGATCCACTGTGCAGCCACTGCAACCGCTACCGCCTGAGAGCGAATGGTGTTGGGGAAGATCTCCGAAATCAACACCCAACAGATCGGCCCCCATGACATCATGAACGATGCCGTATAAAGAATAATGAAGACCAGAGCAGCAACACCGATTGAATCTGTAAACGACAGTGCAGCCAAAGCTGCCATGCCGATCATCATTCCCATGGATCCTATGATCAACAACGGTTTACGCCCCACCTTATCAACCGTAAAAATCGCCACAATGGTAAAGAGGATGTTGACACCGCCCATGACTACGGTCTGCAGCATCGAGGCATCCCCCGGAAGCACCCATATTGGCAAAAATGCGGGGAGCATAATAGAGCACCACGTTAATTCCTATGGCCTGTTGAAAAACGAAAGCAAAACGCCAACTACAATCACCGTCACACCATAAGCAAACAGCCGTTCCCGCTTTTCGTGAACTGTTGCTTTGATCTCATCGAGAATCGTATGGGCATTGCGCGTACCATTGATACGCTCCAATACGGCAAACGCCTTTGGAATCAAGTCCTTCAACACACAAAAAACGTGGGGTCTCCGGAACAAACAGAATCAAAAGCAAAAAGATACCCGCCGGATAGGCCTCCGAAAGGAACATGCGACGCCATCCGATCGATACCATGGCCTGCTGAATCGCCTCAACACTATCTCCCAGGTTATTGCGGATCATGTAGTTGACAAAATAGACTACCAGCATACCGAAAAATAATGGCAAACTGATTGCATGAAACCAGCATTCCCCGGATATTGGCCGGTGAGATCTCAGCGATATACATCGGACAAACAGCAGAGGCCAATCCAACACCAACCCCGCCAATGATCCGATAAATATTAAACATCACCAACAGCGAAAATGAGGCCTCACCCTCCGGCAAGATTCCACTTTCGGGATACCAGGAACCGACTGCCGAAATAAAAAAGAGTGCCGCTGCGATGATCAATGTCTTTTTACGCCCCAGACGAGAGGCCAGAACTCCGGATAGAGCCCCGCCAATCACACACCCGATCAAAGCGCTGGAAGCTGTAAACCCGTGCATCCAGGCCGTATAGGTAAAATCTGAAGCCGTGCGGAAAAAAAGCTATCGAGTGCCTGTTCCGCCCCCGATACGACTGCCGTATCATATCCGAAAAGCAGCCCCCGATAATCGCCACCAAAACAATGGACAGCAAATAGGGACGACTCCCGGTTGATTGAGTCGAAGTCATGTTTATAGTTTTAGGTTATTGTGTTCAGTTAGGTTATGAAGTCCGTGCTCCGCGCACGACAAGCAAACAAAAGGAACACCGTACGATAATAGATACCGTACGGCCTTCCATTCGTATGATTCGCTCCGTTAAATATACATGTTGATCAACGCCTCGTAGAGCTCCTGTTTTCCGCTGCGTTGTACCGGCTCATGCATACGGGCATACTCAGCCACCTGCTCCAACGTCAACCGACCCTCTTCAAATGCCTTGCCCTCGCCCTGATCATACGACGCATAACGCTCGGCAACCATCTTTTTCATAAGGCGAATTGTCCAAAATATCGGCAGCAATCAACAACGCACGCGCCATGACATCCATCGCTGAAATATGCGCAATGAAAATATCCTCCGGATCGGTCGAATTACGACGGGTTTTGGCGTCGAAGTTGGTACCTCCACCCTGCAATCCGCCTCCACGCAAAATCACCATCATGGCCTGCACCATCTCGTAGAGGTCGATCGGGAACTGATCCGTATCCCATCCATTCTGGTAATCTCCACGGTTGGCATCAATCGATCCCAACATGCCTGCATCTACGGCACACTGCAGCTCGTGCTCAAAGGTATGACCCGCCAAGGTGGCATGGTTGACCTCAATATTGACTTTGAAATCCTTGTCAAGACCATGCGCCCGCAAAAACCAATGACCGTCTCCGTATCTACATCATACTGATGTTTCATCGGCTCCATCGGTTTGGGCTCCACCAAGAAGGTGCCGGTAAAGCCTTTGGAACGGGCGTAATCACGAGCCATGCGCAACATGGTAGCCATGTGCTCCTTCTCCCGCTTCATGTCGGTATTGAGCAACGACATGTAGCCCTCACGGCCGCCCCAAAAACATAACACTCGCCTCCCAACTCAATCGTCGCATCAATGGCATTTTTAATCTGCAACATGGCTCGAGCCGCTGCATCAAAATCGGGATTGGTCGAGGCTCCGTTCATGTAACGCGGGTGTCCGAAGACATTGGCCGTACCCCACAACAACTTAATCCCGGTCTCGGCCTGTTTCTGTTTGGCATAAGCTACGATCTCTTTCAAATTACGCTCATAATCGACCGCATTGGGCGCCTCATCAATCAGATCGACATCGTGAAAAACAGTAATACTCGATACCCATCTTCTGCATGAATTCGAAACCGGCATCCATTTTGGCCTTGGCACGTTCCAGCGCACTCTCCGACGCATTCCACGGAAACTGTTTCGTTCCCCCGCCAAACTGATCTGCCCCTCGGCACACAACGTATGCCACCACGCCATCGAGAAACGGAACCAATCCTTCATCTTCCGTCCCCGTACAACCCGTTCCGGATCGTAATAGTGAAAAGCCATCGGATTTTTTTCGATTCAGCACCCTCAAACGGAATCTTTCCTACTGTGGGAAAATAACTTACTGTTGCCATAATTTGCTTGTTTTTATTTCTAATTCGAACTATTTCGTTTTCAATTTCGACTCCACCTCCTGCACCCAGGCCCGATATCCTGTTTCCAATACCTCACGGTCATTGTCCTCCGGATCGATCGTCTCCAACCTGCGCAGCGAAGCAAACGCCTCATCCCGGTTTTTGTAAAATCCGGCACCCAACGCTGCACCCCGGGCTGCACCCAAGGCCCCATCGGTATTATACAACTCAATCCTAGCCCCCGTAAGCGTAGCCAGTGTCTGACAAAACAACGGGGAGAGAAACAGATTGGCCTTGCCGGCACGAATCACATCCGGAACCAAACCCAACGTGCGCATAATATCAATGCCGTAACGGAACGAATAGGCAATTCCTTCCTGAGCTGCCCGCAAGATGTGTGCAGTGGTGTGGCGATTCAGATCAATATTGCACAGCCCGGCACCCGTACAACGGTTCTCCAGAACTCGCTCCGCTCCATTGCCGAAAGGTACCACCAACAACCCTTCTGACCCGACCGGTACACTGGCCGCCAAACGGTTCATCTCACCGTAATCCAGCCCCTGCTGAACCACGTTGCGTCGGATCCAGGAGTTCATAATCCCGGTCCCGTTGATGCACAAAAGAATCCCGTAACGAGGCTGCTGTGCCGAATGGTTGACATGTACGAATGTATTGACCCGGGACAACGGATCAGCTTTGGGAGTATCGGTAACACCGTAAACCACACCGCTCGTTCCTCCCGTCGCTGCAATCTCCCCCGCCTCCATGACATTCAGCGAGAAGGCATTGTTCGGCTGATCTCCGGCCCGGTAAGAGATTGGAGTCCCCGCCGGGATTCCCAACTCCCGCTCCGTCTCAGCATGGGTATAGGCCTGAACCCCAATAGAAGGATCGGCTTCCGGCAGCATCGCATGCGGAATACCATACCAATCCGCCACAAAATCGGCCCTACGCTCCTCAAGAAAATCCCACAAAATCTGTTCGGACAACCCACTGATGCTGGTCGAAATCCGTCCAGAGAGACGATAAGCAATATAATCACCCGGAAGCATCACCTTATCAATCCGCGCAAAGCAATCGGGTTCAAAACGTTTGACCCAGGCCAGTTTGGAGGCCGTGAAATTGCCGGGCGAATTCAAGGCATGGGAGAGACAAAACTCACGCCCGATCCCTTCACAAGCCTCGGCCCCAATCTCGACAGCACGGGAATCGCACCAAATAATCGACTTCCGCAACGGAGTCCCCTCCTTGTCTAAACAGACCAGACCGTGCATCTGATAGGTTATACCGATCGCTGCAACCTCCCGCATGGAGTGTTTGGCCGCAATCTGGCGAATCCCTCCTTGACATAATGCCACCACATCTCCGAATCCTGCTCGGCCCATCCCGTACGCAAAGCCTCAATCGGCATCTCAACAACCGGATTGGTCGCCATCGCTACACACGATCCACTCGGAATGTCCATCAACGATACCTTGACCGATGAGGACCCTATATCGATTCCCAAACTCTTCATCGCTCCCTTGATCTATATCTATGCGCTCAACAAGACCGCTCAATAACGCCAATTATTGATAAAACCCAATTTCAGTTTCTCTTTGACCGCTTTCTTATAAGCATTCCGATTAAAGGTGTAATATTGCGCAGGTTTATGCGCTACACCCTGCTCCTTTTCTGCCGTTGGCGTCAAAAACCAGATGCCAAAATCTTCTTACGGAAATTGCGGTTGTCAATCTCAATCCCCAACACCGCACTGTACAAATTTTGCAATGCCCGTATCGTAAACTTCTTGGGCAACAACTCGAAAGCCACCGGTGACTGCAGCATATCCCGACACAAATACGACAAAGCCGAGGTCAGAATCTGCTTGTGATCCATGGCCAAACGCTGAATCGAATCAACCTCCACCCACTGTGCCCCTTTGGCTGTCGTGTAGGCAATCGTCCGGTGATCCAACTTCACCAAAGCATAATAGCCTACCGTCACCACCCTTTCACTATGAATCCCGTGATATTGGTTGATCCATTTCAACTCCTCGCCGCACACCCGATTCGGATCGGAAAAGATCTCCATCTGCTTCAGATAGACATTGCGAAGCCCCGTCGCCTCCTCCAAAACCCGATAAGCTGCCTCAGGCAATGTTTCATTCTCCAGAATCATGGCTCCGGGCAGTTTCAACCGATCGAGAGTCGGATCCTCCCGATAATAACGGCGCTCTATCAACAAGACTTTCAAAGCCTTACCATCGAAACCAAATACCACACAATCTACCGATAACGACTGATTCAACTGTACAGACATGACTGATAACCGGGCTAATTTTCGTTTTTGTAAAGTTATCCTTTCATCCAGGATTCTACAAACATATCGTATTTTTTACGCTAACTATTCCTTTGATTCTCTATCTATAACGGCATAATACCTATATAATCGCCCATCCGAGTATAACCCGAAAATACGCTAACTCTCTCCCCTTACCCCCATAAAGGCCGTCATGGAGAGCAAAGCATGCTCTTTTTCTATGAGAACAGAGAATCGCAAGTGAAAGGGGGGGGGGGGAAAAAAAGAGGAAGAAGTGAAAAAAAAGAAGGATAAGAATAGATGAGGATAATAGCGACGGGAAAAATGAAAAGATATGTACCCACTACAAAATACTCTTCATAAATGAAACCCTACTATTAAGCTCGGTTCTTATCGGCAGCAAACAAATTGTTATAGGGAATGGGCTGCAATGCTCTTCTCCCCGAAATTGGAATCTTCTACGCAACAGAACCGACAGAACAATTCCACACTATCTAACTGAATATTTATTTTATGCCTTGAGAAGCACTATGAAAAAGCTAAACCATTGACGAAACAGAGTTCCGGACAACACACCCCGTCTTGTCCGGTCCCCTGCACAAAAAAATGCTAATAAGAATACAAAGCGTACGGTCTCGATATCAAAATACAGTTAGCTACCCTCCAGGAATAGCCCTATACCCCTCTCAAAATCTGAAAAGGCTATCTCCTAAATAGACCATTAACGTTGTTTTTTGTAGGTTACAGCTGCCAACAGATTGAAAACAAGCGCAAACAGAACCAACAGAACATAGTTCGGCCAAAGCTCCACGACCGTAGCTCCTTTGAGATAAACAGCCTGCATAATGGTAATAAAATAACGGGGCGGTAAAAACGTGTAATAACCTGCGCCCATTCAGGCATCGAAGCAATGGGGGTAATCAGACCACTCATCAAAACAAAGATCATCACGAAAAAGAACATGACAAACATCGCCTGCTGCATCGTTGAAGAGCCATTCGCAATGGTGATGCCGAAACCGGAGATGGTCAGAATAAACAGAGCCGCTGCCAAATAGATTGCACCCAACGAGCCAACCGGAGAGAGTCCATACACCAACCAGGCCAATAACATGGCAATAGACAACACCACAAATCCAATCAACCAATAGGGAATCAATTTCGCCAACGTAAAGGTAAATCGACTGACAGGGGTCACATTGATCTGTTCGATAGTTCCGGTCTCCTTCTCTCCGACCAGATTCAAAGCAGGCAAAAAACCACTTAACATGATCAGCAACATGATCATCAACGCCGGAATCATATAATGACGATATTCCAACGTCGGATTGTAACGGTACTCAACCACAAAAGCGTCCGCCGGTGCAGATTTCCCATCCTCAACAATTAATTCGGAAATCGTCTGTAAAACAGTCTGTACGGTATATTGAGTTCCCAGCCCGCCTTTCATGGCATTCACTCCATTCGTCGTAACACGCAGCTTGTCGGGAGTTCCATCGACCAGAGAAGCCTCAAATTGATCGGGAACTTCGACAATCACATCGACCTTCCCCGCTTCGAGTTGCGCCAAACTCTCATGGTAACGATCCGACACCTGGACCAGCGTAAAATAATCCGACGCCCCAATCTTCTGCACCAAACGCCGGGAAGCCGATGAACGATCCTGGTCAACCACCGCCACATTGATATGACGGACATCCATCGTAGTCACCCACGGCAACACCAACATACTGACCAGGGGAAACACCAACACCAATTTCGGCAGAAACGAGTTCCGGAAAAGCTGCCGAAACTCTTTATCGAGCAAAATCAACAGAGTTTTCATTTCTATTCAAGTTTGTCGTTGAATTTTTGAGCGCCACCACAACCAACACGAATGTCATGGCAGCCAAAATGGCAAACTGCTGCAATACAGCCCCGAAAGCAGCCCCTTCAATCATCAGTTTACGCATCGCCTCGATATACCAGCGGGCCGGAATCACACAAGAAACCACCTGCAAAATTCCGGGCATATTCTCCACCGGGAAGACCATCCCCGAAAGCATAATCACCGGCAAAATCAACACCATTCCGGAAATCAACATGGCCACCACCTGGGTCCTGGCAATGGTCGAAATAAACAACCCCAATGCCAAGGCCAACAGAAATATAGAGCAGGGATGTACCGATCAGCCCGATCATGGAACCGGTCATCGGAACCTCCAACGCAAAGCGGGCCAACAACAGAATCGTCAACAGATTGATACACGACAGTAAAAAATAGGGGATCATTGTGGCCAAAATGATCCATAACGGACGCACTGGCGAAACGAGCAGCACCTCCATAGTGCTTGACTCCTTCTCCCTGACAATGGAGATCGAGGTCATCATCGCACAGATCAACAGAAAAATCAACCCCATAATCCCCGGTACGAAATTGTACGCACTCTTCATCTGTGGATTGTACATCGTATGCGTTTCCGGCATCATCGAAACCGAGATACCATCCGACTGCAACACATTGCGCATATACCCCGATCCGGAGGCCGCCACATTGGGATTGGAGGCATCAAAAATCAACTGAACGGCTGCCTGATCCGATTCACCATGGGCCAATGCATTCATACGTCGATCGTAATCATCCGCAAACACCACCACCGCATCGACCTCACCGCAACGCAACACCTCATCGATCGACTGCGGAACAATATACCCCTTGAACGTAAAATAATCATTGGCCGAAAGCCGCTCGACCTGCTGCCGAATGCTCTCCGAGCGTTTCGGAGCCACGACCGCAAAGTCAACATTATTAACCTCCGTCGAAATCGCAAAACCGAAAAGCAGCATCTGCACAACAGGCATCAACAAAACAATGAGCATCGTGCGACGATCCCGCAAAATATGCAACATCTCCTTGCGGACAAATGAACCAAAACCTCTCATCTCTCTTCTCCAATTGTTTACTCTGTACGTTTTGCACCACGGGCCAACGTCCGGAATACCTCATCCATCGTCGCCACCGAAAAACGTGATTTCAACTCCGCCGGACTCCCCCAAAGCCCGAATCTGGCCATCGACCATGATCGACACCCGGGAGCAATACTCCGCCTCATCCATATAATGGGTAGTCACAAATACCGTCATTCCTTCGGCTGCAGCCTCGTAAATCAACTCCCAAAACTGACGGCGTGTCACCGGATCAACCCCACCGGTCGGCTCATCCAAAAACACCACCTCGGGACGATGAACCGTCGCCACGGAAAAAGCCAGCTTCTGTTTCCAGCCCAACGCCAATTCGCCTACAAGCGTGTCGATTTCGGAACGAAACTGCAACCGGTCAAGCAGCTCGACTGTCCGACGCAACGTCCCGTAACGGGTCAAACCGTAAATACCGGCATACAGGCGGATATTCTCCCGAACCGTCAAATCCTCATACAACGAAAAGCGTTGACTCATATATCCAATACGACGTTTGATCAATTCTCCCTGCGTCATCACGTCATAGCCGGCCACAGTACCACTTCCCGATGTAGGGTAACTCAACCCGCAGAGCATACGCATAGCGGTAGTTTTACCAGCCCCATTGGCCCCCAAAAAGCCAAAGATCTCTCCCCGTGACACCTCAAACGTAATCCGATCAACAGCTCGAAACGCCCCAAAATCCTTACACAGCTCCCTGACCGATATGACTGTATCACTCATTTTCCATCCGTTTTATGAAGACATCCTCAATACCTGCCGAAACAGGCGTTACCTTTACATCCCGAAAACCTTCCGCTGACAACTGCGCCACGAAAGCGGCCCTATCGAAATCCTGCGTTGTCACCAAATGGTGAACCTCCCCAAAAGGATAACAAGTTCTCACCCCACGACAACGCCGTGCAGCACCCAACACTCCAAACATATCCGCTCCCGACAAGGCATACAGGGGCTCCCAAACCCCTCGACAATGCGTTGCGGAGTATCGATCTCCAAAATCTTCCCGCTGTCGATCAACGCAACACGATCACAACGACCCGCCTCATCCATGTATGGAGTCGATACCAGCATGGAAATTCCCCCTGTACGCGCAATCCTGCCAACATATCCCAAAATTCATTCCGGGAGACCGCATCAACCCCTGTGGTCGGCTCGTCGAGAAACAGCACCGAGGGTCGATGTATCAAAGCACAACACAGCGCCAATTTCTGTTTCATGCCGCCGGACAATTTGCCGGCCCGCCGTTTACGGAATGGCTCGATCTGCCGATAAATCGGCGCTATGAGATCGTAATTATCCTCGATCGCAACTCCAAACAGAGCTGCAAAAAATGCCAGATTCTCTTCAATCGTCAAATCGGGATACAACGAAAAACGTCCGGGCATATAGCCGACTCGCCGACGAATCTCCTTGTAATCGGCCACAATATCCAACCCATCAACCGTAGCCTCTCCACCATCGGGAACCAAAAGCGTCGTCAACAAGCGAAACAGGGTCGTTTTACCCGCACCATCCGGACCAATCATCGAAAAAGCTCACCATGACCAACCTCAAAAAGAGACCCGATCCAAGGCTGTCAACTTCCCGTAACGTTTGACCAACTCTTTGGCTGCAATAGCCGGTTGCATCCGTGTATCCATCTCTCTCAAAGTTTCACCTCCCCATAGAGGCCCAGTTTCAAACGCCCGTCATTTTTCACCGCAATCTTGACGGCATAAACCAAATTGGCCCTCGAATTTCGGGTCTGGATACTCTTCGGCGTAAATTCACTCTCCGAGGCAATCCAGGTAATCCGACCCGGATAATCAATCCGTTCATCCCCGCCAAAATCTGCCGTTACCGTCACCTGCTGCCCCAGCCGCAAAGAGGACAACTGCTCCGATGTGAAATAGGCCCGTAAATAGACCTGACCCAAATCGGCCACCTTCATCAAAGGACGCCCTACTGCCGCCAACTCACCCGCCTCGGCATATTTCGCCAAAACAGTTCCGCCTACAGGCGACACAATGCGGCATTTCGACAGCCTATCCTCAATCTGGGCAATCTGCAACTCGATGGCCGAAGAGTTCTCATCAATGGAGGCCAGATTGTTGTGCAGCGTAGAAAGCAAAGCATCCAACTGGCCCTGCAAAATCTTCAACTGTGCGTCAATATCATCCAGCTGTTTGGTAGTCGCAGCTCCATCTTTGAGCAAACTTTCCACCCGGCGACGTTCGGTCTGCTGCTGTGCAATCTGCTCACGCAAGGCAGTAGCCTGTTTGCGAACATCCGGACGACTGCTGCGGGCCGATGCCACCTGCCGCTCCAACTGCAACTTCTGCAAATAGAGCTGCACCGTATCAATCGCTCCTACCGGAACCGCTGCCTCAACCGAATCCCCTCCTCAACATCAAAACAGAGAATACGTCCATTGGCCTCAGCCGAAACGGTCACTTCAGTCGCCTCAAATGTTCCCGTCGCATCGAAATCATCTCTGTTGCCACATCCTACGGCCAGCAAAGAGAGCAACCCATAACACCATATCCTTTTCATCTCTTGAATCAATTTTATCTGTTAATCGTATATTTCAATTCATAAATTGCCTTCAATAACTCCACTTCACGAAGCGAACGGGCGGAACGGGCCGAAGCCTCATCGGTAATCTTACGCAACAGATCATTCGTATCGATCACTCCGTTGCGTAACTTGGATTCGGCCGCCTCACGCACCAAACGACGCAAAGCCACTATCCGATCATCATCCGCCAATGCCCGACGCAACCGAGAGATGTTCCCCTGCTCCTCCGCTACCTGCAAATCGGTATTAAAAGGAACACATCCCGCTGAATATCGAGCTGCTGCTTGGCAACACGCAGGTTAGAAAGCCTGTTTTTCTTCGTATAATAGGCTCCGAAATTCCAGGACATCTTCACCCCGATCAAGGCATTCCAAGTCCAATCGGTCGATACCATACCGGCAAAATAATCCAGCCCTGGATAGCCATAATATCCCTGTGCAAAGACACCAAAACGGGGACGTGTGGCCGATTTTACCGACAACTCCTGCGCCGCCAACCGCTCCTGCAGCGCATCGATCCAAGCCAACTCCGGACGAGCAGACTCTCCCGAAATCTCCTCCACCAGCTCTGGACGCTCCAATCGCTCCGCCAACCGTTTGCCCTATAAACAACTCCAGCATCCGACGATAGCTCTCTCGAGACGCCTCAATCTGCACTCGCTGCTGCTGTACGGACAACAACTCCGCCTCAACGGCATCCGCATCCGTTTGCATGGCAACTCCATTTGTGACCAGAGAGCGAACCTTATCCAAATTGCTCTGCAACAAAGCAATCGTCAGATCGGTCTGACCCAACCGCTCCTCCAAAAGCAGAATACCAAAATAGAGATCATTGACCCGACCCTTTACAGCATACAAATCCACCTCCGTAGCCTGACGGTGCTCGTCTGCCGTAGCCTCAATCACACGGCGGTCGGCCTGTGACTGACCTCCATCCCAGATCGTTTGATTTACCTCCAAAGCAACCTTGTACTGATCCTTGTCAAGACCACGCAACGACACACCTGCCTGGTCAAGCATACCGGAAAGTGCCGAAGGAAATTCCGGAACTCTGTTTTGCCAGGTCGCCTGAGCCGAAAACGAAACCTGCGGCAACCAACTGCGTGCTGCATTCGACAAATCGTACTGTTTGGACTGCCGAATCAAATCATACTGCCGAATCTCTGGATAGTGGTCGCACGCCAACTGCTGGCACGCTTCAAGGTCTGAGCCCACGACGGGACTCCAATCAGCACACCCAATAACCCAATAACAACCCAACGTTTCATCATTATGCCTTTTTTTATTCTTCGTAAGATCACCTCTACATGCTCTTTGCGTCGTTGCGCAAAAAACTGCTCTCGACCCTCTGCAGCATATCCCAATACCGGTTCAATAATCGGATAAGCTATGAATGGGAAAATATTGAGCGATATAATATCAAGTATCAACATGCGTACATCTAATGTCTCCAACTCTCCTCGCGCAGCTGCCGCATCCAACTCACGTTGTAAATCCAAAACCAATCGATTGGCCATAAAACGATAATCTCGTTTGCATCGCTCCGTAACGCTCCGGATGAGAAAACACCTCATTGACAATAAAGCGAGGCAGATCAGGATTATCCGCTATAAAATCAAAATGCTGCTCAACTCCTCCACGAATACGCTCCTCAAGAGGCAAACCTGGCCGACCAAAAGCCGACAATACCGACTCTCCCATTATACGCATCTTATCATCCAAAAATACGTTCAAACAGATGCTCCTTCGTCCTAAAATAGTAGTGCAACATGGCATGGGTCACACCAGCCGCTTCCGCTATCGAAACCGTTCGCGCGCCGGCAAAGCCCTTGGTCAAAAATTCCCGTTCTGCAGCCTCGAGAATCGCTTTTTCCTTACTAACCTTCGTATTATCAGATGATTCAACCATAATTAACAATTTTATTTAACAATTCTGTTAATGCAAATATAAAGACATTATGTTTTTTTACAAAAATCTGTCATCATTCAGACTTTTTTCCGAAATGGCATAGGGACAGAGGAAATCAACTACTGGTTTGTTAACACCATAAAACACATGCATTATAAATGCAATTCATGTAATGCCATAAGGTTTAAGCTAATTAGAACAAAAAAATGGTATAACCATACAACTTAATGACTAACTTTGAAAAGACTCAACTTACATAATAATTAAATCTCTAACCAAACAACCTAAATGATTATGAAAAAAAAAGAACTGTTAATCTGCGCTACGTTGTTAGCAACACTTACAAATTGCTCTTCATCCGACAACCCTACTCCACCGCCCGATGAGGGAACGAATATCAGTATTTTGGCACAGCTGCCGGAGATCACAACCAAAATAAGTTTCACCCCAAACGATCAATCCGATAAAGGGTTAATAGCGGGATGGCAAGCATCTGATGTAATTAATGTTTACGCAATCAATGGCGGATCCTCAGCCAAAGGGTCGCTGAACTTTGAAAAATATCCTAACGAATCAGACAAACACCAAGCAACCTTTTCAGGACAACTCTCAGCATCCGTATCCGCAGGAGCCAAGCTATATTCGTTTGTCAAAAACACTGCTCTAAGCGAATCAGGCACCTCGATAACCTTCAACCTGAGTAGCCAGGACGGTAGCGCAAACGGTCTATACAAATGCGCCATTCTCTATGGACAAGGCACCTATACCGAAGGCGCTGCAACCAACATCTCATACAATTACAAATCGGCGACTACCAAACTTACTTTTTGCTTTTCCTGCCTCTTTAACCGGTAGCATCAAAAAATCTCGCTTACCGGCGAAGGACTATACAGTAACGTCACATTGAACGCTACGACCGGCGAACTGGAAGGTAGCACTGACGGGGAATTGAGATTACTCCTACCTCACCCATGCAAATCACAAATGGGACTGCTATTATCTACACGACCCTATATCCCAATACGGTAACCGGAGTAAAAGCCATGATCACCATGAGCGATGATGAGTTGTATGAAGCTGAGATTGGCGACCTCACCGTACAAACCGGTCTGAACGTCACGGAAATTGCAGCAACCAACATCACCCATATCGGCAAAAATGTCGATCTGTACGGTTTCATCAGGGACGAAAACGGTAACCCCATCGCTGATGTTGTGGTCAGTGACGGCTACACCTGTACAACTACCGGAACCAACGGCCTGTATGCCATGAAGCGTAACTCCAATGCCAAATTTGTCTACTTCTCCGCACCAGCTGACTGTGAAATTCCAACCAACTCTGCAACGGACAATTCGGCCCGGATCTACACTCAACTGACTAAAAACTACAGATATGACTTTTCATTGACAAAACTACCCGGTGGTCCTGAAATCAACCACACAATGATCGTGTTGGGCGATCCGCAAATTTTGGCAGGAAGAGGTGTGCCGGGTGTGTCGGGAAGTACGCTCACCTACTCGTTCAACCGATTCAAAAACGAAACATTGGCTGATCTAAACAAAACCGTAGGATCAATCAGCGGACCGGTCTATGGAATGTGCATGGGCGATGAAATCGACGCTCCATCAAACGGGTTACATCTACAAGTTCGTGAAGCAATCGGAGCAATCCCCATGAAAGTATTTTCAGTCATCGGAAATCATGACAAAACAGGAACAAGTTGGGGCTTTAGCGCTACCGATATGGCTGAATGGGAAAATGTGGGGACCTCGATACTACTCATTCAACAGAGGCAACGTCCACTACATCGCTTTGGACAATGTCGCAAACGACCTCAGTTCTGTATCATTCTCTGATGAGCAGGTCAAATGGTTGCAACAAGATTTGAGCTACGTTCCTAAAGACAAAATGATTGTTATCAGCTATCATATTCCTTTAGCTTACTCCGATGCTGCAAACTATCAAGCAATTTTATCTCTGCTGACCGGTTATCAAAACGTTGTGTTGTTTAGCGGACATTCTCACTTCGCCGATTATGCGGATTTCACCACCCCAATCAATGCTCATGAGTACATCCACGCTGCTTCATGCGGCTCTTTATGGTCTTCGTATATCAATCTGGACACTACCCCTAACGGATACTACGTCTATGCCGTTGAAGGAACTGGATTCGGGAAAGAGTCTTACTTCAAAGCAACTGAATATAACAGATCCAAACAGATGAGCCTGTTCAAAGCTGACGATGATTTCAAAGGATACTCATTTGCCCAAGACCTCGGTTTTGCCTACTGGCAAAAAAATATTATTATCGCCAATGTATATAATGCCAACGATTCCTGGCGAATCTATGCTTACGAAGGAGAATCGACTCAAGGCGTGGAACTGACAAAAGGTAAACCGATCATTCGTGATGCCTATGCAACAGGATACCATTGCGGAGTACAAGGACAAAGCGGATTCTGGGGACCTAACAATTCATACATCAGAATCAACCACCTCTCTACTACTATCAACCGACTGATCCTAAAGCTGAAATTACAATTAAAGCAGTGGACCCATATGGCAACGAATACGTAGCCCGTTCATCCGAAATCATTCCCAGCAACGACTGGAATTTTGCTCAGCAGTAATGCATGACAACGAAACATAAAAAAGAGGAGAGCTGTATAAGCTCTCCTCTTTTTATGTTGACAAGCGTGCATTTTCACTAAAACAGGCCCAAAATCAAGCCAAAACTGCATTATAGGAACTTCTTTATGTTATCGACA